>Ga0123336_10000075_pt1 | contig 97702 bp, 94 predicted proteins | sample SSSSmetaG_FD_96466 | JGI IMG/M metagenome (GOLD analysis project Ga0123336, IMG submission 96466) | Glacier valley bacterial and archeal communities from Borup Fiord, Nunavut, Canada, to study Microbial Dark Matter (Phase II) - ​SSSS metaG | ecosystem: Environmental > Aquatic > Freshwater > Ice...
AGCGATCCAGCAACACCTGCCGCTGTCGTCGCTGGCGCGCCTCCACTGCCCCCGTTCCAGCTCCGCCCAGCTCATTCAACAGGCGGCTCAGCAACGCAAAAAGCGTGGCTGGCTCGACCGGGTTTTTCAAATGCTGCACTGATGGTGTAGCTTCCGCGCCATGCTTGCCCTCATGAACGAGCTCGGCGCTCTCGGCGCCGACGTGCTCCAGAAGGCCCTCGGCCCCGATATCGCCGTCGGTGACGTCTTGTCGATGGTCCGCGCCGCGCGGCCCGAGCTTGGCGATCTGCAATGCAACGCCGCCATGCAACTGGCCAAGGCGACCAAGAAACCGCCGCGCGCCATTGCCGAGCTCCTCGTCGCTGGACTGCATCACCCGGCCATTGCCTCCGCACGGATCGACGGTCCCGGCTTCGTCAATATCGTGCTCTCCGACGCCTGGGTCGCCGCCCATGCCGGAAAACCGACGGAGATGCGCCAGATCGGCGCCGGCCAGCGCGTGGTCATCGACTACTCGTCGCCCAACGTCGCCAAGCCCATGCACATTGGGCACATTCGCTCGACGATCATCGGCGAGGCCCTGAAGCGCGTGCTGCGCAGCGTCGGCTACGAGGTCATCGCCGACAACCATCTGGGTGACTGGGGCACCCAGTTTGGCAAGCTCATCGTCGCCTGGCGCAAGTGGCTCGATCGCGCCGCCTACGACGCCTCGCCCGTCGACGAGCTGGTGCGCCTCTACATCAAATTCACCGACGACGAAAAAGCCGAGCGGGCCGCCCTCGGCGTGGCCGCCACCGACGAAGACGACGCGCCCAAGATCGCGACGCCACTCATCGCTGCCGCGCGTGCCGAGCTGGTCAAGCTCCAGCAGGGCGACGCCGACAATCTTGCGCTGTGGCGCGAGTTCATCGCCGTCTCCCAGCGCGAGTTCGACCGCGTATATCAGCGGCTCGACGTCCATTTCGACGTCACGCTCGGCGAGAGCTTCTACAACGATCAGCTCGCTGCCACCGTCGAGCGGCTGAAGGCCGAAGGCCTGGCGGTGGAGAGTCAGGGCGCGTTGGTCGTCCTGTTCGAAAAAGACCGCGACGGCGCAGAGATGCCGCCTTTTCTCATCCAGAAAGGCGACGGCGGCTTCAACTACGGCACCACCGACGTGGCCGGCATGCTCTACCGCATGAAGACCTGGCAGCCGACGCGCATCCTCATCGTCACCGACGAGCGCCAGCAGCTCCACTTCCGCCAGCTCTTCGCCACCGCGCGCCGCCTCGGCATCACTGCCAGCCTCGAGCACATCTGGTTTGGCTTGATGCGCTTACCGGAAGGCACCTTCTCCACCCGCGACGGCAACGTCATCGGTCTCGAGGCGCTGCTCGACGAGGCCGAGCGCCGCGCCGATGTCGTCGCTGCCGAGTCCAACCCCGAGCTCGACGCCGCCAAGCGTAAAGAAGTCGCGCGCGTGGTGGGCCTCGGCGCGGTCAAGTACAACGACCTCTCTCGCGATCGCCAGACGCTGGTCACCTTCACCTGGGACAAGGCGCTGGCCCTCACCGGCAACACCGCGCCCTATCTGCAATATGCCTACGCCCGCATCCGCTCCATCCTGCGCAAGGCCGAGGCCGACGGCTTCGTACCTGGCCCGCTCAGCGACCTGTCAGCGACGGAGCGCACCCTGGCGCTGCACATCCTCGGCTTCGACGAAGCGGTCGAGACAGTGGCCAAGAGCACGCGTCCGCACTTTCTGTGCGACTACTTGTTCGCCCTGGCGCAGAGCTACTCGACGTTTTACGCCAACAGCCCGGTGCTGAAGGCAGAGCCGGCAGTGCGTTCCAGCCGTCTCACGTTGTGTGCCACCGTCGCTGAGACGCTGAAGCGCGGCCTCGAGCTACTCGGCATCGAAGTGCTGGAAGAAATGTAAGCCTTACTCGTCGTCCTCCGGTGTATGCCCGAATTTCTCGAGTGAGCGATAGAGCGTACGCCGGTCGATCCCCAGGATCTCAGCCGTCCGCTTCTTGTTCCCCCCACTCTCCTTCAAAATCAGCTCGATGTAGCGCCGCTCCAGCTCCGACAGCGTCGGGCGGTCGTCGATCAACGTCGGCGGCGTACCCGACGCCGACGACGAAATCCCACGCACCTCCGGCGGCAGGTCCGACGGCAGAATGACACCGTCCTTCGACAGCGCCAGCGAACGCTCGATCACGTTCTCCAGCTCACGCACGTTGCCCGGCCACGGATAGTGCTGCAGCACCTCCATCGCCGCCGCCGCGATGCCCGAGTCCGCCCGTCGCTCACGCGCGGCGTACTTGGCCAAAAAATGCCGCCCGAGCAGCGGAATATCGTCGAGTCGGTCACGCAAGGGCGGCAGCCGGATGGTCACGACGTTGATGCGGAAATACAGATCCTCACGGAACCGCCCGGCCTTGACCTCTTCCTCGAGCTCCCGATTGGTCGCAGCGACGACACGCACGTCGACGTTGACCGGCTCCGAGCCACCCACGCGCCGAAACTCGCCCTCCTGCAATACGCGCAAGAGCTGCGCCTGCATCTTGGCGTTGATGTCGCCGATCTCGTCGAGAAAAAGGGTCCCGCCCTGCGCCTCCTCGAAGAGACCGCGCTTCTGGGCGATGGCGCCGGTGAACGCGCCCTTCTGATGTCCGAACAGCTCAGACTCGAGCAGCGACTCGGTGATCGCCGTGCAGTTGACGGCCACGAACGGCGCCTGCGCACGCGGCGAATGACTGTGAATGGCGCGCGCCACGAGCTCCTTGCCAGTGCCCGACTCGCCGATCACCAGCACCGTCGACATGGTCGGCGCGACGCGCGCCACCATCTTGTACACCTCCAGCATCGGGCCCGAGCGACCGACGATGCTCTCGAGGCGCGTCTCGTTGACACCGTCGCGGGCGCGGGCGGCGCGGTTCTCTTCGAGGAGCTTGGTCCGCTCCAGCGCCCGTCGCACGGTGGTCGTCAGCTGCGCGACATCGAAGGGCTTCGACACATAGTCGTGCGCGCCCTTTTGAATCGCGGCCATCGCGCCCGAGACGTCACCAAATGCCGTGATCAAGATGACCGGGGTCTTGGGCGCCTTCGACTGAAACGCAGCCAAGACATCCATGCCCGACGCACCATCGCCCATGCGGATGTCGGAGATCACGAGGTCAAAGGCGCGCTTGCCGGCTTCTTTGACGGCCTCGTCGCCCGACGCCAGCGCCGTCACCGACAGGCCATCGGCGCGCAAGATCTCGGCGAGCAACTCACGCGCCACACGATCATCCTCGACTACCAAGACGTGACTCATGCAGAGGCGCTTTCTCGCTCGGCCGGGCGGCCGGTGGCGACAGGAAATGTAAGGGTGAAGGTCGAACCGAGCCCAGGCGCGCTCTCGACGGCGATGCGGGCGCCCATGGCGGTGGCCAGCTCGCGACAAATGGCGAGGCCGAGGCCGGTGCCTTTGCCGCGACCTTTGGTCGTGTAGAACGGCTCGAAGATGCGGGCGGCGTCTTCGGCGCTGATGCCAACGCCCTCGTCGCGTACCGACAAGACGACCTCGCCTTGCTCGGACCGATCGAAGGTCACGTCGACGGTGCCTTTGTTGTTGGCCTGGGCGACGGCGTCGGCGGCGTTGGTCAAGAGATTCACCAAGATCTGACGCAAGAGGCCCGGATCGGTCTGCATCTGCAGCGTCGTCGACGCACGCCGGATGGGAATCGTCGCGCGTCGATCGTCGCCTTGCACGATGCCCACCGCCTCTTCCACCACCTTGCGCACGTCGGTGTCCACCCGCTCCGGCTGCACCGAACGGGTGGAGTCGAGGTAGTCGCGTACGATCTTGGACACACGTTGTAGCTCGCTACCAGCGACGGAAAGACGCTCTTTGAGCGGCGCTGGCACGTCACGGCCACCGATTGCTAGCTGCAAGTGACCAGACACCGACGCCAGCGGCGTGCCGATCTCATGGGCGAGCTGTGCCGCCAGCTGCCCGAGCGCCGCCAGCCGCTCTTTGTCGCCGATCTGCCGCCGCGCCTCGACGAGGAGCCGGTTGAGCTGACCGAGCGCCAGGTTCTTGGCTTGCAGATCTTCCGTCGCCGATCGGACCTCGTCGGCGAGACGCCGATTGAAGGCGCGGATCTCGGCGTCGGCCTCGGCGAGCCGGGCCACCATGTCATTGAAACCAGCCGACAAAGCGCCGATCTCGTCGGGCCGCCGGGCCTCGACGCGGGCATCGAGCGCGCCGCCCTCGACCCGCTTCATCGCTTTTTCCAGCTCGGCCACCGGCCGACCGACGACACGGTTGGCGATGACCGTGGTCAACAGAACCAGGAGCATCAGCGCACCACCAGTGATGAACAGCGAATAGATCTCGACGACGCGCTCCAGGCTGTCGATGGTCTCCCCGCTGACGACGACGACGACGGTGCCATGCCGTTTGCCGAGCGGCCCGTCGGGGTGAAACGAGCGCGGCTCCTCCAGCACCGTGTGTCGCCGTCGCTCACCGAGGTCGAAGGTCCGCGTCACCTTGGGCTGCGGGGCGGCTTGCCGCATCGGCCAACGATCCGGACCCGGCTTGTCGGCCGTCCACCACATGGGCTCGACGACACGCATCCCCGGCCGCCGCCCGGTCTCGCCATGATCGAACAGCGCCCGTCGCACATCGTCGCGGACCAGCTTGGCGCGCCGGGCTTTTTTGGCCACCAACGGCTGGTCGGCCTCGGGCGCGAGCGAAAACGTCTTGGTGTCCTCGTCGGTGTCGAGGGTCAATTTCAGATAATCGACGATGGGATGTCGCAGCTTCACCTTCGACAGCTCTTCGGCGACATCCTCGTCGTCGACTTTGTCTGGCGTGAGGTTGCGACTGAGCTCGGCGGCAATGACATCGGCCGTATCGCGAGCGCTCTGGCGGAGCTGGTCCTCCATGCGCACCCGGGTCAGCCGGATGCGCAACAGGGTCGACGCCACCAGGATGACGACCAGCGCCCCCGACAGCAACAACACCAGCTTGGTCCGGACCTTCACGGTTCACAGCTTAGCCCAGCTTGCGCACGCGTGTAGGCGTGACTACGGTGCCGAAAACACGGCCAACTGTTTTCGGGGCTGGAATGTCCGATAGCTGGGCCGCGTTACCGGTTCAAGACCTTGGAAGAACACATGACACCAGACGGAGAAAAAGCCATGACCTCTCGCAGAACAGCCGCCTGGCTCGGCGGTGTCGGCCTTGTCGCTCTTGGTGCTGCTGGCGCGTTTACCATCAGCCACCTGCACGTTCAGATCTCTGGGCCCACTGCCCACGCCGCACCCGCCGTCGCGGCCGAGCCCAAGCTGCCCCCGCCGTCGCCAGCCGCCGTCTCAGATGCGCGGGCCCTCAGCCGCACCTTCGCCCAGGTCGCCTCCCAGCTGAGCCCGTCGGTGGTCCGCATCACCATGGGCAAGACCGTCAAGGCGCCCCGCAACCAGTTCCGCGGCCTACCGTTCGGCTTTGGCCCCCAGGGCGGCCCAGGCGACGACGATGACGACGAAATGCCCACGCCGGGCCGCAGCAACAAGCAGCGCGGGGAGGGTTCGGGCGTGGTCATCGACACCAAAGGACACATTCTCACCAACAACCACGTCGTCGCTGGCGCCGACGAGCTCAAGGTCACCTTCCTCGGCGGCCGCACCGCCCCGGCCAAGATCGTCGGCACCGACCCCAAGACCGATCTGGCGGTCATCGAGGTGACCGGCGTCAAAGATCTGGTCCCGGCCAAGCTCGGCGACTCCGACAAGCTCCTCATCGGCGAATGGGTCATCGCCATCGGCAATCCGTTCGGGCTCGATCACACCGTCACCGTCGGCGTGCTGTCGGCCAAAGGCCGCGCTGGCGTCACCCGCGGCAACTTCGAAGACTTCCTGCAGACCGACGCCTCCATCAACCCTGGCAACTCGGGCGGCCCGCTCGTCAACCTCGACGGAGAGGTCATCGGCATCAACACCGCCATCTTCAGCCCCGGCGGCGGCTTTGGCGGCGGCTCGGGCGGCAACATCGGCATCGGCTTCGCCGTCCCGTCGGCGCTGGCCAAGCCTATCGTCGAACAGCTCCTGGCCAGCGGCAAGGTCCACCGGCCCTTCCTCGGCATCAGCATGCAGGACATCACGCCCGAGTTGCAGCGTGCGCTGGGCTCTGCCGCGCCAGAGCGTGGCGCCATCGTGGCCGAGCTGACCAAGGATGCCCCCGCGGCACGCGCCGGCGTCAAAGCCGGCGACATCATCGTGGCCATCGACGGCAAATCGGTCGAAAACGGCCGCACCGTACAGCGTGAGGTCTTCACCAAAAAGATCGGCCAGAGCATCCAGCTTGCTCTCTGGCGTGAAGGCAAGCAGGTACAGCTCATGGCCACTGCGGCGGAGATGCCGGGCGAGGTCGGCGAAGACGCCCCCGAGCGCAGCGTCGACAAAGAGCGCGAGTCGCCCAAGGCCAAGCTCGGGATGCAGCTGCAGTCGCTGTCGCCCGACATAGCCCAGCAGCTCCGACTGCCGGTGGGCACGCGCGGTGTGGTGGTCGGCGGCGTGCGGCCTGACTCGCCGGCAGCCGAGGTGGGTCTGAGCCGCGGTGACGTCATCATCGAGGTCGACCACCGGCCCGTTGCATCCGTGGCCGAGGTCAACACGATCTTGAATCAGCGAAGGGCTGGCGAAAGCGGCCACCTGCTGCGTGTGCTGCGCAACGGCGCTTCGTCGTTCGTTGCGCTGCCGTAAGCTCGCCAATTTCTTGTCGGCCCTGTGTGCAAATTTCTTACACGGAAGCCTCGCCTATGTGCAAATTACACACACGAACCTGCGCACGCTATTTACACTCTCGTCGCTGAGCTAGTGTCGGACCGTTGGCCCAAAGCTTGCGATAGCTCCGCGCATGTCCGCCCGCATCCTGATCGTCGACCATGACGCCTATCACGGCTCTTCCATCGAAGGCCTGCTTCGCGAAGCCAACTACGCCGCCGTCGCCGTCACCTCCGTAGACGACGCGCTTTTAGTCCTCGGACCTGAGCCCTTTGCCGTCGCACTGATGTCGCTGGAGCTGCCTTCCAACGGCGCGCTGGCGTTGCTGAGGGCACTGCGCCAGCTCACGCCTTCCACCCGTTGCGTCATGCTCACCCAGAAGGCCTCGGTGCGGATGGCCGTGACGGTCATCAAGCGTGGCGCCGTCGAATACCTGGCGCGCCCCCTCCGCCCCCGCCGCATCCTGACCCTGCTCCACTCGCTCTGCGCCACCGAGCGCAACACCGAGATCAATATCCCCCTCGGTGCGTCCATGGACCACATCGAGCGCGAGGTGCTGCGCCAGACCCTGTTGTCGACCGGTGGCAACAAGGCCGCGGCCGCCCGCGCGCTGGGCATCTCCCGACGCTGCCTCTACAACAAACTCGCGTCGATGTACGACGAGTCGGCTTGACAGACATGCTCACACCGCAAAGACTTTCTCGGTGGGGGTGTTCGTCGTGGTGAGCGTCTGATGGTCCTCGCACGTTGCGAGTATTGCCGTTTCTCTTTCGAGGCGCCGGAGCCGCCCGCGCCGGTGGCTTGCCATCAATGCGGTCGCCCGGCGAGCCGCCTGCAGCAGAATCCCAGCCTCGGCGCGGCCAATGTCCATCTGCATGGCAAGACGCAGAAGGTCCGAGTCATCGAGTCACCCGCGCTATTGCCAGTGCTCAAGCCAGCCAAGCCGCCCGAAGACAGCCCCGACGAAGACAGCTCCGACGAAGACAAGTAGCAGTCGCAAGTCCCCACGCTCTGTCCGTAGCGCAGCGTCGGGCTCCGCCCGCGCGGAGCGTCGGAGGTTCGGAACCCTCTCAGGGTTCCGACGACAACGACTACTACAACAGCCGCATCACCGCCTCGGTCCCACGACCCGGCCCAGCACTACGCAACGTCAAGCCGCCGCCATGTGCGCGCGCGACCTGACGCACCACCGACAGGCCCAGACCAGCCCGGCCCCAGCCCGAGCTGCCGAGGGTGAGCAACGCCTGTAGCCGATCGGCGGCAATGCCCTCACCATCGTCGCAGACCACCACCTCCACGTGATGCGGACAGGGCCGCACCGACAAGGTGATGCTGCCCTTGTCGCCGACGGCACGGGCGGCATTGTCGAGAAGCTCGTCGAGAGCACGTGCCACCGCGGCCTCATCGACCAGCCAGGCCACCTCAGCGCGATCGACCCTGATCTCGATACCCTCGGCACAGGCGCGAGCCCGCCTCACCGCAGCCTCGAGCGAGCCGCTGAGCGAAATCTCCTGCCGCTCGGCTTCGTGCCAGCCGATGAGCCGTAGATACTGGTCGAGCAGCTCATCGATGCGCCCGATCTCGGTCCGCAACACCTCCGCCGGTCGCTGGCTGTCCGTGCCGAGAAGATCCACGTTCATCAGCATCGAGTGAAGCCGGTTGCGCAGATCGTGCCCAGCGGCGGCCATGAGGAGACGCAGCCGGGCTTCACTGCGCGGTTCTTCGTTGGTCATGTTCCGCTCCGTTTCTTCTGTCGCTCGAAGGTGGCCAGCTTGTCGTAGAGGCTGCGGCGCGAGATGCCGAGCACCTCGGCGGTCAGCTTCTTGTTGCCTCCGCGGGCAGCCAGCGTCGACAATACGATCTCGCGCTCGGCATCGGCCAGCGTCGACCCCAGCCGCACCCTGATCTCGTCTACGGTTGGACTGGCACGATGGATCATTTGCGGCAGCACTTCTGGCTCGATCACCGACGCACGCGACAACAACAACGCCTGCTCCATCACGTTGCGCAGCTCGCGGACATTGCCCGGCCAGTCGTAGCTGGCGAGCAAGCGTTGTGTGGCGAGCGGCAGCTCGACGGCCTCGCGACCGTATCGGCGCGCGTGACCAGCGACGAGATCATGGGCCAGCGGCAAGATGTCTTCTCGTCGGTCACGCAGTGGCGGCAGATCGATCGGCAGAACGTGGAGGCGATAGTAGAGGTCCTCCCGAAACCGCCGCGCGGCACTCATGGCGCGCAGATCCTGGTTGGTGGCAGCGACGACCCGCACATCTGCCCTGCGCTCTTTCTTGCCGCCGACCCGGGTGTACGAAAAGGTCTCGAGGACGCGCAGCAGATTGACCTGCGTCTGTGCATCCATGGTGGAGATCTCGTCGAGAAACAGCGTGCCGCGCTCGGCCTGTTCGAACTGGCCTTCCTTGGCGTCGACGGCGCCGGTGAACGCACCACGCTCGTGGCCGAAGAGCTCGGAGGCGATGAGCCCCGGTGAGATGGCGCCCGTATTGACCGCCACGAAGGGGCCGGTCGCGCGGCGGCTGCGCTGGTGGACGGCGCGCGCGACGAGCTCTTTGCCCGTGCCACTCTCGCCGGTGATGAGCACGGTGGCGTCGGAGTGTGCGGCCAGACGGATCTGCTCGAAGACCCTCCGCATGACCAAGGAGCGGCCGACCATGCCTTCGAAGCGCACCACGTCGGTGTGCTCGGCGGCGAGCAACGTCGACGGCAGATAGTCCGGCCGCGACGCGCACAGGTCGGCGACCGAGGCGCGTAGCTTCCGCGGATCGATGGGCTTCTTGAGGTAGTCGGTGGCGCCATGTTGCAGGGCGCGCACGGCGGTGTTGACGGTGGCGTGACCGGTGATGAGGACGATCGCCGTCCCCGGCGCACCTTCGTGAACGAGGCGGGTCAGCTCGATGCCGGACATGCCAGGCAGAAGCAGATCCGTGAGCAGGATGTGGTAGGTGGTCTCGGCAAAGCGGACCAGGGCATCCTCGCCCGACGAGACATGGTCGACGACCAGGCCGTCCCGCTGGAGGATCTGGACCAACGCTTCGGCGGCGCTGGCGTCGTCCTCGACGACGAGGACCCGATGCGGCCGTTCGTTCACCTGGTCAGGATACCAAGTGTCCGACGGCTGTGTGCAATATTCTTACACGGGTGCGGCGTCGTCTTTACCCGGCTTGGGCGGCCGGGGCAGCCACATGACGACGATGGGATAGACCGTCATGATGCCGAGGCTGACGGTCATGAGCGCGCCGGAGATGGGATACAGAAGGTGCCAGGCCGGCGACGCAAACCGGATGAGCCACGGCGCGGCCAGGTGCAGCAGCGACGACAGCCAGCCGAGCGCCACCCACGTGGCCTTGGTGCGGGTGGAGAGCCCGGTCAGCATGAACAGGTGGGCGATGATCAGGAGGAAGACGGGGACGGTGAACAGGTGAAAATGGGTCGTCTCGAGGAGCTTTCGGTAGCTGACCTTGATCTGGATGCTGGGCGGCGCATCGTCTTCGTCGAGCGCGGGCAGGTCGAGCTTGGGCCCCGTTGTTGGCGCAGCGACGGTCGGCGCGGTCGATTTGGCGCCAGCGTAGTAGCCAACCACGCCTCCAGTGCGCGGGCCGACCATGTCCTCATAGAGCAAGATCGACACGGCGAGGGCCAGCAGCGACATCAGGCCAAAGCCGGTGTAGACCAGCTTGGCCTCGGGAGACAGGTTCCAGATCCGGAACCCGCCGGAGGCAAACTGCCGCATGGCCGCTACAGCGCCGGGTGCGCGGCCGAGGCGAGAAGGCTGGGACGGACGAGCTCCTCGAAGAGGACCAGCGCGCGCTTGACGCCGACCGACATCGCCGTCGAGGAAATGGTGGCACCGGAAATGGCGACGATCTCTTTGTCGGTGAAATTGGAATCGGCCGTCTTGCCGACGAACTGTTTGCGGAAACCTTCGTCGCGCACCTCGTCACCGCGGGCTTCGCGGTAGGCGACGATCTCCTGGCGCAGGACCACGCCGGTGGGCGAGATCTTGACGGCGAAGGTGATGGGCAAGTGCTGCCCTTTTTCCTCGTCGATGAGGGCGAAGCCGTCGACGTGGCCGTTGGTTTGAGCGATGTAGAAGGTGTAGGTGGCGCGTGCCGGGGTGTAGCCGAGACGGCGCTGGATCTGGCTGACTTTGTCGCCACCGACGGTGACTTTCTTGTAAGTCACGCTCTGGCTGGTGCGGAAGAAGTCGGCCAGAAGCTCGCTGGTGGAAAAGTACAAGGCGCCGTCGGCGCGGGCAGGTCGAGCGCCCAAGACGGTCGCGGCAAGGATGGCGGCGGCGAAGGTGATTTTGAAAACGATTTTCATTTTCTACCCCTAGATATATCGGCAGGGGCCCCCGCCGTCAAGCGGCCGGTGAGGGGCCTGGAGGTGTGGTACGAAGGAGCGTGCCAGCGCTAACAGAAGCCCCCCCGAAACACGGCGAACCGCGGGGACGCCTTACGGGACGCATCGCGGTGGTCACCGGAGCCAGCCGCGGCATTGGCCTCAGCATCGCCGAGAGCCTGCTGGTGCTGGGGGCCAGGGTGGCGCTGTGTGCGCGTGACAGCGACGAGCTCGAAAAGGCTGGCCTTGGCCTACGCGAACGCTTCGGCGCGCAAAACGTGTACTGGCAGCACTGCGATGTCGCATCGTTCGCCGACGCCGTGTCCCTACGGACCGGCGTGCATGCCGGCCTCGGCGCGCCGTCGCTGCTGGTGAACAATGCCGGCGTGGTGGTGCGCAAATCGCTCGCCGACCTGACCGAGGCCGACTGGGATCTGTGCGTCGACGTGAACCTCAAGGGCCTCTTCAACGTCACCAAGGCATTTTTGCCCGACCTCGTCGCTGCCAAGGGTCGCGTGGTGAATGTGTCCTCCATCTCGGGCCGGCTCGGCACCGCGCGGCTCACGGCGTATTGCGCCGCCAAGCACGGCGTGGTCGGCTTCACGCGTGCCTTGGCCGAAGAGCTGCGCACGGAGGGCGTGCAGGTCAACGCGGTCGCGCCCGGCTCGGTCGACACCGCCATGCTGGTCGGCTCGGGCTATTCGCCGTCCATGGGCCCAGCGGACGTGGCCGGCGTGGTGTCGTATCTCCTCACCGACGCGCCGGCGGCGCTGACTGGAGCGTGTCTCGATGTCTTCGGCTGAGCTCCCGGCCAACCTGCCGCCGCTGCCGATCTTCCCGCTGCCGTCGGTGCAGCTGTTTCCGCACGCACTCTTGCCGCTGCATGTCTTCGAGCCGCGCTATCGGGCGCTGGTGAAGGACGCGATGGCCGGCAACCGACTGGTGGCGATGCCGATGCTGGAAGACGTCAGCCAAAAGGGCCAACGACCGACGGTGCGACCAGTCTGCGGCGTCGGCAAGATCATCAGCTACGAGCCCATGCCCGACGGGCGTTCCAATATCCTGCTCGAGGGCGTCTGTCGCGTGCGTATCGTCGAGGAGCTGTCCGTCGAGCATCTGTATCGCGTGGTGCGTGCCGACGCGCTTCCGGATCTGGGCGACGGTGCTGAGGGCGGAGCGACCATGCTGCTGCTGGCGCACGAGCTGGCGTCGCGGATTCCCGAGGGTGGTGGCCCGCTGCGGGAGATGTTGCGTGGCGTCGTCGAGCCTGGACCACTGAGCGACGTGCTGGCGTCGGCACTGCTCGCCGACAGCGCCGAACGCCAACGCCTGCTCGAGATGTGCGGCGTGGACGAGCGGGTCGAGGCGGTCACCCACCATCTCGGCCAGTTGTTGTCGCGTTTCGCCGGGCCGAGCTCGAACTAGTCCCTAGCGAATCTGGACCAGGCCCGGAGCGCGGCGGCCGGTGCCGGCGTTGGGGCCGTTGAGCTTGGTGATCTCGCCGGCGACCGTCGCTGCCAGGCGCATGAAGGTCTTGGCGTTTTCGCTGTCGGGGGCGCCGACGACGATCGGCCGGCCGGAGTCGCCGCCGTAGCGGACCTTGGTGTCGATGGGAATTTCGCCGAGGAACGGGACTTTGAGGTCGGCGGCCAGGGTCTTGCCGCCGCCGCGCGAGAAGATTTCGTCGTGGTGACCGCAGGCCGGGCAGGTGTAGTAGCTCATGTTCTCGACGACGCCGAGGATGGGGATCTCGACTTTTTTGAACATCGAGACCGCTTTGACCACGTCGATGAGTGCGATTTCTTGCGGCGTGGTGACGATGACCGCGCCGGTGATGGGAATGAGCTGCGACAAGGAGAGCTGCGCGTCGCCAGTGCCGGGCGGAAGGTCGACGATGAGATAGTCGAGCTCGCGCCAGTCCACGTCCTGGACGAACTGCTGCAGGAGCTTGTGGACCATGGGACCACGCCACACCACGGCGCCCTCGCGCTCGACGAAGAAGCCAACCGACATGACCTGGATGCCCCAGTAGACGGCTGGCGTGAGGCGCTGGCCGGCGGTCGTGCCAGCGGGTGAATCGGGCTCGCCGAGCATGGTCGGCACCGACGGGCCGTAGACGTCGGCATCGAGCAGACCGACCGAGGCGCCGTGCTGGCGCAGCGCCAAAGCGAGGTTGGTGGCGACGGTGGATTTGCCGACGCCGCCTTTGCCGGCAGCGACGGCGATGATGTTCTTGGCGGCCTGCATGCGGTCCTGGCCGGGCTTGAGCCGGCCGGTCACCACGGCGGAGATCTTGAGCGCGAGCTCGAGGCCGAGGGAAGTCGCCGCGGCTTTGAGGCCTTCGACGATCGGCGTCTGATGCGGATGTGCCGGCGTCGGCAACACCAGCTCGGCAGTGGCCTTGTTTGCGCTGGCGTCGACAGTGACGTTCTTCACGTAGCCGAGGCCGACGACGTCTTTGTCGAACAACGGATCTTGGACCTTGGCGAATGCCGCCTGGAGCAACTCGACGTTTGCGGTGGACATAAAAACTCCTGCTTACGATTCGTGGCCAAGCTTGTGGCGCTTGACCTCGAGGTAGCTCTGGTTGTGGACGTTGGCGGCGCCCCAGTGCGACTGGCGCTGGCTGACATGAACGCCCGCCTCTTCAAGACCCCGGATCTTGTCGGGATTGTTGGTCATGAGCGACACCGAGCTGACGCCGAGATCGGACAAAATAGCCGCCGCCAACGAGTAGCTGCGCAGATCGACGGCAAACCCCAGTTGCTCGTTGGCCTCGACGGTGTCGGCGCCGCCCTCTTGCAGCGCATAGGCGCGCATCTTGTTGCCGAGACCAATGCCGCGCCCTTCCTGGCGGAGATAGACCACGACGCCGCGGCCGGCCTTGGCGATGGCCTCCAGCGCACGGTCGAGCTGCTCACGGCAGTCGCATTTGAGCGAGCCCAGCGTCTCGCCCGTCCAGCACTCGGAATGGACCCTGCACAACACTGGCTCGTCGCTGCGCAGAGCCGCTGGGTCGCCAGCGATGATGGCCATGTGCTCTTTTTCGTGCCCGAGCGGCCACTCTCCAGGCTCGCGATAGACCACGAGCAAGAGGGTACCGAACTGGGTCGGCATGGCGGCTGCGGAATATCGGCTGACTGGGGACATATGGCTTCGGGAAGCCTCGGCTTGACGGGGGTGCATCGTAGTTTAGACTCTTAGCTTGTCAACGCCGCAACGGTGAGTCGAGATCGATGGCCCTTCGCAGAATCTATCGTTTTCCGGATCCAGTCCTGCGCGCCCCTACGCGCGAAGTGTCCACGTTCGACGCCGAGTTACGGCTCCTCGTCGACGACATGGTCGAGACCATGTACTCCAAAAACGGCGCCGGCCTGGCCGCCATCCAGGTGGGTGAGCCGATCCGGCTCTACATCGTGGAGGCCTCGGTCACGGGTGGCGATCCCAACGATCTACCGGTGGTGTTCATCAACCCCAAGATCGAGTGGATGTCGACGGAGACCGAGTCGTCTGACGAAGGCTGCCTGTCGTTTCCAGGCATCTATGTTCCGGTCAAGCGCGCGCTCAAGGCCCGCGTCCGCGCCCTCGATCTCGACGGCAAAGAGTTCCTCGCCGAGGCTGAAGACCTCTACGCCCGCGCCATCCAGCACGAGGGCGACCACCTCGAGAACAAGCTCCTCATCGACTTCGTGGGCCCACTCAAGCGCTCCATGATCAAGCGCAAGCTCGAGCGCATGACCGACGAAGAAGCCTCGGATCTACAAGCCTACGGCGACTAGGAAAGACGGACGGCGGTAAAGGCGGGGTTGCCTGGGCAGGGCGGGTGCAGCTTGCGCAGCTCGAGGCTGGCCTCGACGAAGGGCCACTTGGCGCGGATGGCTTCGAGCATGCGGCCGGCCAGGTGCTCGAGGAGATGGACCGGTGGGCTGGTGCCGATTTCGACCAGCATGCCGCAGACTTCGTCGTAGTTGACGGTGTCGGTGAGCCGATCGGATTTCACGGCGACGGTCATGTCCCAGCGCAGCTCGACGTCGACCTGAAAACGTCGCAGCGTCTTGCGCTCGTCGGCGGAGGCGCCGTGCTTGCCCTGAAACTCCAGGGTCTTGATGAGGACGGTTCCGGTCACGCTATTCGGCGAGCGCCTTCTTGGCGATCTCACGAATGGCGTGGCCAGCCTCGGACCAGGCCAGCCAGCCCTTGCCGATGTCGGCCAGGTCGTCGCGGCGCTTGCCCTTTCTGCCCTTGCGGAGGCAGTCCTCGAAGGCACTCTGCTCGCGACCGTCGGCGGCGAGCTTTTTCTGCAGTGCAACGAGCGTCTTGGCTGGCGCCGGCGCCGGATCGGCGATGAGCCCCTTGGCGCAGGTCTCGACGAGCTTGGTGGTGAATTCCGGCTTCTTGCACTCTTTGAACAGGAGCTCGACGAGGCCCTGGGTGTCCTTCATGGTGTCCACCGTCGGGACACCGCAACGCATAAAGGCGTCGTAGTTGATGATGTCGGGGGTGGGCTTGCCGCCCTCCCAGCCGTGATACGCCGTCGCTGCGTCGGGCAGCTTCTTGGCGATCTGCATGTCCTGGATCTGCGCCGGGGCGACCTTGGCCCAGGCGTCGAACGCGTCGGCCAGATCCTTGAGCGCGGCGGCATATTTTTTGAGCGGCTCGTCGTACTCCGACGGAGCCGACAGCGCCTGGATCTTGTTCCTGGCGTCGATGGCCTTGGGCGTGCACTGCTCGGTGACCTTGGTCGGGAAATTTTTGGCGTCGACGCCGAACTGCTGCGTGATGCGCGCGCCGAGCGACAGGTTGTCGGGAAAGGCGGCTGCGTCGGCTTTTTCGCCGAGGATGCACTGCCAGAACTTCGAGACCTCTTCCTTCTCGAGGCGGGCAAAATCCTCGACGAAAGACGCCTGGCGCTTGCGCTCGTCGCGAGACTTGAGCGTATGCGCCGTGAAGAATCCGATGCCGCCGACAGCGAGCACAGCGACGACAATCAGGGGGACCTTGCTGCTCTTCTTGCCGCGGAGGTCGAGGTTGGGGTCAAGACTCCCGGGGACGTTGAGATCGGCCATGGTCGGGCACTCTATCAGAAGAAGAAGCGGGTACGCACCCGTGCCAGCGGATGTTGCGCCGGCCAGGGCTCGCCTTCGCCGGGATGGGCGGCGTAGTCCGGATCGGACGGCAAGAGGATGGCCGGACGTCCGCCGTGGCTTTCGAGGGCGACCAGCTTGGGCAAGATGGGCTCGATAGGCTGCTGGGCCGCCCAGGTGAGCGCCGCTGTCACCGATGGCAGAGCCACCAGATCTTCGAGCATGGCGTAGGTTGGCGGGGGTAGGCGCAGCGTGCCGGCATCATGCTCGTCGAGGAGGGTGCGTGGCCGAGCCCAGCGTGAGGCGACGGTCTCGCCAGCGTCGGGGCGGGCATCTTGATCGGCGGGTGACTCTGGCGCGGCGGCGAGAAAAAACAGCGCGTCGAAGCGCTTGGGCTCGACGGACGGCGTGATCCAGCGGGCAAAGGCGTGTAGGCCGCTGGCGTCGAGATGCAGGGCCGCTTCCTCGGCCAGCTCACGCACGGCAGCTGCTGCGAACGAGGCACGCTCGCTCAGTGGGCCGTCTTTCTCGTCGACGCGGCCGCCTGGAAAGACCCAGGCGTTGGCCATGAAGCTGGCGCCGCGCGAGCGCTGCACCATGAGGACTTCCATGCCGCCGTCGCTGTCACGGGCTACCACCACTGACGCTGCCGATCTTGGCGCAGGCATCAGCTGGCAAACCGCTCGTAGAGCGCGCGGACGTCGTCGGGCAGCGGCAGCGACTCGAAGCGATCGAGGTGGGTGCAGACGGTGGTGATGTCGGCCGAGACCGTGAGCCGCCCGTCAGAGACGCGATGGCCTTCGTAGTGAAAGACCGCCGAGCTCTTGCCGATCTTGGAGACGGTCACCGCCACGTCGAGAGAGTCGCCATAACGCAGCGGCGCCTGATAGTCGGCGTCGATGTGCACCGTCGGAAAGCCGATACGCCGATCATCGATCAGCGACGCATATGGCGGACCTTCGAGGTTGAAGAGGTCCTCGAACGCCTCGTGAAAATAGATGAAGTAGCGCGGGTAGTAGACGATGCCGGCGTGGTCGACGTCGCCGAACCGCACCGCGACGCGGGAGCGAAACGCCGTCGCTGGCATCAGCTGCGGGTACGCGAAAGACGCGTGCTCTGGACCTTCTGAAAGCCGTTGTTGGAGTAGAGGCGCGAGGCGGCCTCGAGCTCGTGGCCCTCACGGACCTCTAGATCGAGCGCGGCCAGGCCGCGGCCGTCGGCCCACTCGAGCGCCAGCTTCAAGAGCCGCTCGCCGAGGCCCTTTTTGCGGTAGTCGGGGCGCACGAACAGCTCCTCGATCCAGCCGACCTCGCCACGGTTCGCCAGCGACGGATAGACGTGCATCATGAGCACGCCGACCATCTTGCCGTGGGCAAAGCCGGGCAGTCCCTCGTGATAGGCGCCGACGACCAAGGTGCGGTCGCTGTCCTCGAGAAGGGCCTGGACCACGGGACGAAGCGCGTCGGGATCGACGTCTTTCCCTGGGCCAAGGTGAGCACGCTGTTGATGGGCGAAGAGCTCGGTGGCTGCGCGCAGATCCACGCCGAGCACGCGACGGACGACGAGAACGGGTTCTTGCGACATGCGCCCAGCGTTGTACCACTACTCGGCTAAGAGGCCCAGCACCATGAGGACGGGGATGATGACGGCCAGGATGGCCTCGCCGGCAATGAAGCCCGAGGACAGCGGGATGATGGTGTGATCGGCGCTCTTCTTGTCGACGCGGCGCCAGACGTACTCGATGACGCCGCCGATGACCATCATGAGCACGGCCACGCCCGGCAACAGCATGCCGAGACCCAGCGCCGTCGCTGACGGCAGGAATTTCTTCCAGCGGCTCTCGGTGACGGTCAAGAAGATGCCGAGGCCGACCGCGATGAGAAAAGCGGCCAGGCAGCCGGCCGGGAGCGCCGAGAAACCCTTCGACAAGATCTCGGCAAAGCCTGCCCATTTGGTCGCCGTTGGGGCCGACAGCTTGCCTTCACCGACGCCGTAGTGATCACGGAGCAGCGGATAGACGAGGGCCACAGCGGCGGCACCGATGGGCACGGCCATGAGCTGCGCGTAGGTCAAGAGGCGATTGGACGAGCCGATGAGCTTGCCCGTTTTGTAGTCCTGCATGAGGCCTTCGGACTGGGCGGCGATGGAGCCGGTCATGCCCGAGGCGGCCATGTTGGCCGGGATGTGGCCGGGGGCGAGAAAGGCAAACACGGCTTGCATCATGTTGCCCATCGTCGAGATCGGGCCCCAGTTGGTCTCGCCAAGAACGCGGAGGCCCACCAGCATGAGCGGCACCGAGAGCAAGATCGCCACCGCGGTCTGCCATTCCGCAATGCCCAGCGACAGCTTTTGCAGCACCATCAGCGCCACCGAGCAGAAGGCGAGGCCGAGCCCGACCCACTTCATGGGGAAGTCGTCGGAGCCGATGGACTTGCCGCTCAGCGACGTGAACGTCTTGGCGAGGAGGCGCCATTTCAGGGCCAGCGCGGTCAGGCCGCCGGCGATCATCAGACCCGTCGCCGGCCACATCACCCAGCGCAGGGTCATCTTGTAGCTGATCTGCTCGATGATACCGCGATCGAACAAGATCTGCGGTGCGACGAGCCAGCTCACCACCATGCCAAGGCCCATCGACAGGTTGATGCGAAGCCCGACGAGCATGCCCGAGCCAATCGACAACAGCGACCAGTTGAGGCCGAAGTTGAGCTTCTCGAAATGCATCGTTTCGCCGATGGGTCCGAAGAAGCTGGTCTCGGGGATGCTGAGCCAGTCGAGGAATTGGCCGGCTTTGTCGGAAAGGTATTTTTTGGCAACGAGGAGCTTGACCAGGCGCGGGTGACCATCGCGGAACCAGGTGAGGACCATCGACGACAAGGCGCCGATGCTGAGCGCGCGGGCGCGGCTCTTGGCGTCTTTGCCGCCGGCGTCGAGGACGATGAGGGTCTCGGCGGCGGCGACACCGTCGGCGTAGGTGAGCTTGGCCTCGTCGATGAAGTGACGGCGCATCGGCACCGCCATGAGCACGCCCATGGTGCCAGCGACGAGCATCCACAGGAAGATCTGCATGCTCGAGAGGTGCATCGAGACGTGCAGGCTGGTGTTTTGGTTGAGCATGTCGAAGGCGGCGAGGACGACGCACATGAAGGCCGTCTGGCCGGCGGAGGTGCCTGCCGTCTGGACGATGTTGTTTTCCCAGCGGTTGAAGGTCTTGGCGCGCAAAAGACCGACGACGAGCAGGTAGCCAAAAAACGCGGAGACGACCGAAATATTGGGGCCGAAGCCGAGCTTCAAGACGACGTATGGATAGGACGCGCCGATGATGGCAGCGACGACACAGGCGGCGAGGCCGGCGCGGAGGCTGAACTCCGGCCTACCGTTCGGCTTTTCGGGTGGTGGAAGGTCGTCGGCCGAAATCTCGTCGTCGCTCATGGGCAGGCCGCCAGAGTCGTGCAGGTTGCGCCGGCTTGGTGGCTGCAGCCGACTGCGCCAGCGTCGGCGTCGGATTTGCACCAGGCGGTGCAGTCGTAGCCGCCGGCCGTCGCGGTGCAGCGGTGCGCGCAGGCGTCACCGACGGAGCGGTTGCAGACGGCGGTGGCCGAGCCCGTCGAGAAGACGCTGCACGTGCCGCCGTTGGTGAATTCGACGATGGTGTGACCGTCGGCGCCGCAGACCGTGCCGGATATGTTGCCGGCGCAGGTCGGGCAGGCGTTGCTACTGCAGGCTAGCGTCGTGCCGTTGCAGGCCAGCGTGCCCGCCCACAGACAGGGGTCGCCTGACATGGCCGGTGTTCCGTCGGGGCGGGCCCAGGTGGAGCAGCCGCCGCAGGCCTTGTTGAAGCAGCCGGCGTCGAACGGGTTGGCGGTGCCCACCGAGAGATCGCGCTCGATCTGGGCATCGGGAGGGCCAGGCGGCGCAAAATCGCTGCCGCCGCAGCCAAACGTACACAGAAGTGCGACAAGCAAGACGCGCATGGCCGCAACATAGAGCGAGCGGGCCGTTTGGAGCAACCTGTTAGACGCGCGCTCGGAGTTTGCGGCGGCTCGGGCGGTTGGCCAAGAGCTGGTCGACGAGAACGTCGGTGTTGGGCCGGACAAAGGCGTGCGGCTCGTCGCCAAACTGGACGCCCACCTGTGACAGCCACTTGACCGGTGCGTCGCCGCCGATGCAGACGAGCACGGCGTCGCACCAGACGCGCTCGGCGGTGGTGGCCGTCGTGAGGTGGGCTTTGTCAGCCTCGATGCAGGTCACCGTCGTCGAGAAACGCAGCTCGACGCGGTCGTCTTCGGTCAAGCGTTCCAGTCGCTGGCGGTTCTTGGCCTTGCAGCGCGACAAGGCGCGGCCGCGGTACGACAAGATCGGGCGCGCGCCAGCCTCGGCCAGGGAGATGGCCGCCTCCACCGCGCTGTCGCCGCCACCGACGACGAGAACGCGCTGACCGCGATGTTCTGTGGGATCGGTCAGCAGTGGCCGCACATGCGCCAGATGCTCGCCCGGCACTCCAAGCCGACGCGGCTTGCCGCGCGTACCAACGGCGAGGACCACCCGCGCCGCACGGAGCTGGCCGCGGTTGGTTCGGACCTCGAAACCGCCCTCTTCGTGATTGCGCCAGATTTCCTCGACGGACTCCTCGGTGCGGACCACGATCTCGCGCTCGGCAAGGATCTGATGCCAGCGGGCCAGGAGCGCGTCGCGCCCGGCGTCCCAGACGGGCAACAGGCCGCGGACTGCGACGTCGTAGGGCTCGGCCATACACTCTTTGTCGACGGGCCAGCGCGCGATGGTCGAGGCCACCAACGCATCTTTCTCGAGGACCACGAAGCGGAGCCCGTGCTCGGCCGCGGTCAGCGCCGCCGACAGCCCGGCCGGCCCCGAGCCGACGATGACCACGTCGACCGATTCCAGAAGGCTATGACCTTGGCGCGCAGCTCCGCGACTCAGCCCGCCGGCCACCATGTGCTCGACGACGGCGCGGCCAAGATTGGAGGCGTTCTTCAAGAGCGGCTTGCCACTGGCTTCGCCGATGAGATAGAGACCGGGGCTGGCCTGGTAAAACGCGTCGAGGATCGGCATGCGCAGCGACGGGGCCACCGTGCCGCGGGGGTGCATGACCAGCGCCGTCGTGGGACATACCAAGGCGCACTGCTCGCACTGGATGCAGTCGTCCATGCGGGCCACCCGGCTCTTGTTGCCGACGAGCTCGAGCACGTCGGTGGGGCACACGGTGACGCAGGCGTCGCAGCCCGTGCAGCGGTCGTCGTTGATGCTGTGTACGAGCGGAATGACGGTTTTTGGCGGGACGACCCGGCGGCGTGCCCAGGCCACCTTGGCGGCGACGCACAATCCCGCGACGACCAGCATGATCAGAAGCGCCATGGCGACTGCTGTTACAAAAGCGGTGCCGTCGAGAGCGCTTGTAATCTCAGGGTCTTATACGTGGTGCGGTGGGAGCAAAGACCCCACATCGGCCGGGTGGCCCCACTGGGGGGCACGGCTACATGCTGGCGCGGATGCGGCGGAGCTCGTCGAGGGTGGCGAGGATGTTGCGCGCGTTGGCGACCTTGGACTGGCCCGAAAGGCGCTGTTCGCACTCGATCTCGGTGGTGGTGATGTGCAGGCCGGCGGCGCGGATCTTGGCGGCGATCTCGAAGCCGATGGTGCCCGCCGAGGTGCGCGCGACGAGGGTCGTGCGCTCCAGAAAATCTCGACGGAAGAGATACGGGCCCTCCAGCCGGTCGCGGAGCCCGATGGTGACGCGCAGGAGAATTCGCAGCGCGCGCGACATCAGAAAGCGCGCTGCGCCGTCGGGGCGGTGGCGATAGGTGGACAACACGAGGTCGTGGCCGTCCCAGGCGTCGAGGACCTTGCCGAGCTCGACAGCGGGGATCTGTCCGTCGGCGGGGACCCAGGTGACGAGCTCATTGGCGGCGCCGTAAAAGCCGGTGCGCAAGGCAGCCGTGAGGCCGCGGTTGACGGGATGGGTGATGACGCGGGCTAGTTTGGTACTGCGGGCCCAGTCGGCGAGAAAGGTGGCGCTGCCGTCGCTGGAGCCGTCGTCGACGACCAGGATTTCGACGTCGCCGCCGCGAGCGGCAAGGTAGTGGGTCAAGGCGCCGAGGACAGTCGGTAGGTTGTCGTGTTCGTTGAACGCCGGGACGATCACCGAGAGCGAAGGCAGCTTTCTCTCGGCGCTCAGGGCGCGACCGTCGACGAGAGGGATCGGCCGCGGTGGGCGATGACGCCGGAGCGGGTCACGCCTGCCGGCGAAATATAGTTACCACCGACGGCAAAGAGCTCGCCGGAGCGGATGGCGGCGGCATGCAAGTCGTCACGCGGCAGGTCGAAGGTGTCGTTGACGAGCGCGCCGGGTTGGCCGTGCAGCTTGGTGCCGGAGGCGCCAACGATGACCAGGCTGCCGTCGCTGTCGACGGCGACACCGGTGAGGGCGCCGATCTGGGTGAGCGCGGGATCGCCGAGTGGCGTCCAGCTTTGGCCGTCGTAGCGGAGCACCACACCGCGTCCCAGGCCTCCGACGGCGTAGACCTCGCTGCCGTTACGGCCAGCGACGGTGAAGAGCGTGGTCGACTGGGGCTGGCCGCTCGGTTGGGGAGCCCAGGTCGTGCCATCGTAGTGGACGATCGTGCCGCCCTCGCCGCAGACGAAGATATCGTTGGCCGCTGCGCCCCAGATCTTGAAGAAGGAGACGAAGGGCACCGGGGACGGCTCGACGGTCCAGCCGACGGCGGTCTTGTGGAGCAAGATGCCGTCGCTGCCGGGTTTACCGCCGACAGCCCAGAGGTCGTCGTTGGAGGTGCCCCAAATGCCGTAAAGCGTCCGATCGGTGAGCTTTTGTTCTTCCAAGAGCGCGATGCCGTCCCAGTGCACGATGGTGCCGTTCTCGCCGACGGCCCAAGCGTTGGTGGGCGACAGCGCATGAACCCACCACAGCGTGATGGTCGAGCTCGTCGAAGTCCGGTGCCAGACGCTGCCGTCGTAGCGTAAAAACACGCCAGCGCCGCCCGAGCCCAGGTCGCCCCCGACGACGAACGCGGCATTGTCAGACGGCAATGCCACCGACAGCAGCGAGCGATCGAGGGTGACCACGCCCGACCACACCGGCGGCTGGCAAGCACACAGCAAGAGCCCGAGGAGTCCGAAGCCACACAAGGAAAACCCGCGCACGCTGCCAGCCTAGCATGCAGACGCACATGCCGGCCGGCAGCCTTTTATTCGCTTATTTAGTGCGCAGGTGTACCAGAAGCTCTTTCCGTAGCGGAGCGTGGGCTGTGCCCACACGCAGCGTCGGAGGTTCGGAACCCTCTCAGGGTTCCGACGACAATTAATGCCGTTTTGCGGTGACTTTGACTGGAAGACCGATGACCTGCTCGAGGAGCTTGGGCAGGTTGGAGAACGCATCGCTCTTGGGCAAACAGTCAGCGGCACCGAGGCTGGTAGCCTTGTGCTTGATGTTGTCGGTGTAGTTGCCGGTGACGGCCAAGATCGGGATCTTCTGCGAAGCCGGGTTGCGCTTGATGGCCGAGCAGAGCTCGAAGCCGTCGATGCCGGGCATCACCAGGTCGAGCACGATGGCCGACGGCAGACGGGCGCCGATGAGCAACAATGCTTCGTAACCCGAAGTGGTGGTGATGACCTCGTACTCCGAGTGGCCCAGCTGACGGGCAGCAGCGCGCAACACGAGCGGCTCGTCGTCGATGATGAGGACCAAGGGCTTGGGACGAGCAAGCTCGCCTTCAGCAGGAATCTTGTGTTTGGCGAAGAAGTCGCGCAAATCCTCGGCAGTGACCCGGCGGCGGCCGCCTGGGGTGCGGTAGGCGTTGAGCTCGCCGTTGTCGATCCAGCGGATGGCCGTGGTGATGTGAACTCCACATAGCTCCGCAATCTGTTTCGTCGTGTAAAAATGCCGTGGTGTTGTTTTTGCTCGTTCCATGGACACTGTTCCCTCGAGCCCTGCAGTGTTTCCCCCCCTCTGGACTGGGCCTGACCAGTGGGTAGTCCCGTTAGTTCGCATACCACGCGATAATTCGCGTAAAACCTAGAAAATCTCTATACCTGTGTCTATTCTACACGTCTTTTTTTCGCGTTCAACCCATTGCATCGCCAAAAGCGTGATTCGGCGCCCTCTCTAGGGAAGTTGGCAACCAAGCTGATGCGAAGTTCAGGCGGCGGCAGAGCTGATATATGCTGTGGTCCGTTTCGTTACCAGGAGAACCTCGTCATGGAGTTTCGTAGCAGGCCTCGCGTTTCAGTGTTTGCATCTATTTTTGCTGTTGGTCTTGCCGTGGGTCTTGCTGCCATGGCCTCAGCGGACGTGGCAGTCCCGGCTGGCCCCACCGCGATGCAGCCCAGCGCCAAGCCCACGACCACCAAATCGGGGCTCAAATACTACGAGATGCTCCTCGGCGCAGGCCCAAAAGCCGAGCCCAAGAAGAAGCTCAAGGTCCACTACACCGGTTGGTTGACCACCGGAAAAAAATTCGACAGCTCCGTGGATCGTGACCAGCCCTTCGAGTTTCAGCTTGGCGTGGGCCAGGTCATCAAGGGCTGGGACGAAGGAATCGCCGGCATGAAGGTCGGCGGCAAGCGGCAACTTCACATTCCGGCGGAGCTCGCCTACGGGACGCGTGGGTTCTCGGACCTGATCCCGGCCAACAGCCCGCTCATCTTCGAGGTCGAGCTGCTCGAGGTGCTCTAGCTTGGCACTTTCGGGCGACGTTTTGCTGTCGGTGGAGGCTGCGCAAGCGCTGGCCATCGACGGACTGCAACGTCTCGGCAGTGAACGGGTGGGACTGGCCGATGCGCTCGATCGGGTGATCGCAGCGGAGGTGACGTCGGCGGTGGACGCGCCGGCGTGGCCCAATTCGGCCATGGATGGCTATGCGGTTCGGGCCGGCGATGGGACGCGCCTGCACCTCGTCGGTGAGAGCGCGGCCGGTGCGCCGTTGGCGCGATCGATCGGCCCTGGCGAAGCGGCGGCCATCATGACCGGCGCTGTGGTTCCCGACGGTGCCGATGCGGTCGTCATGGTCGAGGACACCGAGCGCGACGGCGACTGGGTGACCATCCGGGTCGCGCCGCGTGTGGGCCAACACATTCGTCAGGTGGGCGAAGACCTTCGCACCGGTCAGGTGATTGCCGTCGCTGGCTCGACCATCGGGCCCGCCGAGCTCGGGCTGTTGGCGGCTGCCCGGCGGGGTGCAGTCACCGTGGCCCGGCGGCCGATCGTGGCCATTGTCTCGACGGGAGACGAGCTGCGCGAGCTCGATGAGCCGCTTGGGCCTGGCGATATTGCCGACAGCAATAGCCTCATGTTGGCGGCCTTGGTACAACGTGCTGGTGGTGTGCCGCTGCGTTTGCCGCTCGTCGGTGACGATCGCGATGCGCTGCGGGCTGCGCTTTCCGAAGCAGCCAGCGCCGACCTCGTGGTCTCGACTGGCGGGGTCAGCGTTGGTGCGCACGATCATGTCAAAGAGGTCGTGGCCTCACTCGGGGGTGTCTTGACCGCCTGGCGCGTGGACATGAAGCCGGGCAAGCCGGTGGCGTTTGCGCGGCTTGGCCAGACGCCGTTTTTTGGGTTGCCCGGCAATCCGGTGTCGTCGTTCGTGGCCTTCTGGCTCTTCGTGCGGCCGGCACTGCGGGCGCTGTTGGGTGCGCGCCAGCCGTTCGATCTGCCGAAGGTCCAAGTGCGTCTGCTGCAAGGCATTCGCAGCCCGGTGGAGCGGCGGCATTATGTGCGGGCCACCGTCGCTGTCGACGCCGCCGGGTCCCTGACGGCATTGCCCATGAGTCGCCAGGGATCTCATCAGCTCACGTCGGCCGCGGGAGCCAATGCGCTCGTGGTGGTGCCGGCGCACACCGAGCTCGTCAGCGGCGGCCTGGTGGACGCGCTCGTCTTTGCGCCGATCTCGGCTACCTGAGAGCGCCGTCGCCGCGCAGCAGAAAACGGGCCATGGCGCCGGCGATGAGGTTGCCTTCGATGCTGGCGGCTTCTTCGAGCGCCGCGCGGCGGGCGAGGGAATCGTCGCCACTTGGCAGCACCAACGAGCCCACCTCGAAAAGCAGCCGCGAGCGGGTGTCCGTATCGTCGGTGACAGCGAGACCGTCGCTGAAAGCGCCCGCGGCCTGTTCCGGCTCACCGAGCGCCAAAAGCGCGCGGCCGCGCGCCAGATGTAGCGCCGCCAGCGTCGGGACCTCACCGAGAAGCTGCTCGGCGAAGTGACGGCGATCGCGGGGCGGCAAGGTGCCAGCCTCCAGCACGCCGAGCATGCCGGCGACTTCCGGGGAAAGCGTCCCGTTGGCCACTTTGTCGACGAGAACTAGATCGGCGCGCACCTGGAACCAGCCCGGCGCCAGGCGATTGCACTCCAGATAGGCTGCACGCGCAGCCTCGGGACGCCCACTGACGAGGAGCCCCAGACCCGCCATGTAGCGTGGGTGCGGATTGTACGGATCGGCCTCGGCAGCGGCGGCGAACTTGATGAGCGCGCCCTCGACATCGTCGTTGCCGGCCAGCTCGTCGCCTTCATTCGTGAGCTGCTCCGAGCGCCGCAGCGTCGGGCGATTGCGGGCGAAGACGAACTGCAGGCGCTCTTCGGACTCGGGAACGGCACGTAGCTCTTCCTCTTCCAGCTCACGTTCCCCGACACGAACCTGGACGCGGAGGAGCGGCTCGCCCTGCGGGAAATTGACGACGCGGCGACGGTAGACCCGCGCGGCCTCGGGAAGGCCCAGTCCGTCGAGCAGATCGGCTGCATGATCGGCCCACTTGACGGCGCCTACGACATCGCCGAGATAGCGAGCGGTCTCGTGTCGCACCCGGGCCAGGCGCACCAGCGACTCGGAATCGTAACGAAGATCGGCGATCTTGAGCGCTTCGTCGAGATGCGGCGCGGCCAGATCGGCCTGGCCGAGCTGGAGCCGGGCCTCGGCGAGCATGCCGAGGAGCGGAACGCGGGTGACCTGCGCGACGCCGTCGAGGCCGTTGGGCCCTGTGTCGAGCAGGCGCTCGAGGGTGACCACTGCGGCCTCGTACTGGCCCGACTGGATTGCCTGCGATGCGGCCTCTACCTCGTCCCGTAGCTCCATGAGGTCTGCATGGTATAGTGCCGGCCCCATGGCTCACCAGTTCATCTTCACCATGAAGGACCTTCGCAAGATCGTTCCGCCCAAGCGCGAGATCTTGAAAGGCATCTATCTGTCGTTCTATCCCGGCGCCAAGATCGGCGTCATCGGCGGCAACGGTGCCGGTAAATCGACGCTGCTGCGCATCATGGCCGGCGTCGATACCGAGTTCATCGGCGAGGCCAGGCCAGCCGACGGCGTCAAGATCGGCTACCTACCGCAAGAGCCGGTTCTCGACGAGAAGCTCGACGTCCGCGGCAATGTGGAGCTGGCGGTCAAGGAGACGCGCGATCTTCTGAAAGCCTACGAAGACGTGAGCGCCAAGTTCGCCGATCCCGACGCCGACATGGACAAGCTGATGGAGCAGCAGGCCAAGCTGCAGGACAAGATCGAGGCAGTGGGCGCCTGGGATCTCGACCGCACCGTCGAGATCGCCATGGATGCCCTGCGCTGCCCGCCCGGCGACGCCAACGTGTCGAAGCTGTCCGGCGGTGAAAAGCGGCGGGTGGCGTTGTGTCGATTGTTGTTGTCGAAGCCGGACATGCTGCTGCTCGACGAGCCGACCAACCATCTCGACGCCGAGAGCGTGGCCTGGCTCGAGAAGTTCTTGCAGGAATTTCCCGGCACCGTCGTGGCCATCACCCATGATCGCTACTTCCTCGACAACGTCGCTGGCTGGATCTTGGAGCTCGACCGCGGCGCCGGCATCCCGTGGAAGGGCAATTATTCGTCGTGGCTCGATCAGAAGCAGAAGCGGCTCGCCACCGAGGAGAAACATGAATCGTCGCGGCAGCGTCAACTGGCGCGCGAGCTCGAGTGGGTGCAGGCGTCGCCCAAAGCGCGACAGGCCAAGTCGAAGGCGCGTGTCGCGGCCTACGAGCAATTGTTGGCACAGGAGTCGGAGCGCAAGGTCGACGACATCGAGATCCAGGTGCCGAACGGACCGCGCCTCGGCGACGACGTGGTCATCGCCGACAAGCTGAAGAAAGGCTTTGGCGAAAACATCCTGATCGACGGGCTCGACTTCCGGCTACCGCGCGGCGGCATCGTCGGTGTCATCGGGCCGAACGGCGCGGGTAAGTCGACGTTGTTCCGCATGATCGTCGGCCAGGAGAAGCCCGATTCAGGCAAGCTCACCGTCGGTAGCACGGTGAAGCTGGCGTATGTCGATCAGTCTCGTGAGGCGATCGATCCGGAGAAATCGGCCTGGCAGCAGATCAGCCTCGGCGCCGATTTTCTCGAGTTCGACAAGCGCAAGGTCAGCTCGCGCGCGTACACGTCGTGGTTTGGCTTTCGCGGCTCCGATCAGCAGAAACTCGGTAAAGAGCTGTCGGGCGGCGAGCGCAATCGATTGCATCTGGCGATGACGCTCAAGGAGGGCGGCAATCTCTTGCTCCTCGACGAGCCGACCAACGATCTCGACGTCGACACACTGCGCGCCCTCGAGGAGGCCCTGCTCGGCTTTCACGGCTGCGCGGTGGTCATCTCGCATGATCGCTGGTTCCTCGATCGCATTGCCACGCACATCCTCGCGTTCGAAGGCGAGTCCAACGTGGTCTGGTTCGAGGGCAACTACCAGGCTTACGAGGCCGACCGCCACCGACGCCTTGGCTCCGATGCCGATCAGCCGCACCGTCTGAAATACAAAAAACTCACGCACTGACGAGGAACTTCCCCGTTGCCCACGCGTCCTAGGCGTATGCGCTGGATTGTTGCTCTACTCTGCTGTTCCCACCTGGCCAAGGCCGACGTCGCGCTCGACGCAACCGACGATCCAGCGACGGTACTGGCGCCTTGGAAGACATGTGAAGCGCTCAAAGACAAGCTTCGGTTCCCTCCCGACGACGGCGATCCCAAGCTGACGGCCAAGGCGCGGCCCGACGGTGCCGACGTGTTTTTGACCAGCGAAGGCAACGGCCGCTGGGGCATTGGGTCGTACATGCAGATGCGGCTGCAACGCGGGCGTTGTGATGCGTGGGGCGCGGAAATCTATGGGCCGAAAGAATGGGTGGATGGCCAGCTCCGGACAGTGGGATGGGGTCGCAAGCCGCCCACGTTGACCGAGGCCGTGGCGCTGCTGGGCAGCACGCTGGTGACGCGTGTCGACGCGCCGGAGCTGGCTGCGGCGCGGATGGTGGTTTCGTCGCTTGGGCCCATGCGCGCTCCACAGCCCTTCCATCCGGGACGGCCGCGCAGCTCGGCGCCTACGGTCTGGCCGCCGACCGCGCTGGACAAGCTAGGTGTTTCACTGTCTGAGCTCGACGGTGACTTGGAGTGGGAGCGGGCCAAGGCGTTGGTGGTGGAGGCCGTGCGGGCACCACGCTTGCTCGTCAAGAACGCCGCCTACGAAGTGTGGGAGCTACGCTTTCGCGCGCGCAACGGCGGAGGGCTTTTGGCGATCTACGATATTGCGCACGATCGTCATCGTTGGGTGTGGGGCACGCACGGCGACTATCAATGGGACGGCAAGGGCGCGCTCGACGACGCGCATTTTCGGATCATGGCGTTCGACGACGCGGGGTTGGTCGTTTGGATCTCGTTCGAAGACGACAATTCACTCGTCTCGGTGGATTTTGTGAAGGGAACGGCGCGCGAGGTCGACGTGGGTCGGCATGTCGCTTGCCGTCCGTTGGCAAAGGGCGTGGCCATCTTCACCGAGGCGGATGAGGACTCGGACGACAAAGGGCACTTGGTGCGCGTGATTCCGCTCACGAAGCTTCGCTAGAACGGTACTGTTTCAACATGCGACTGCTCGTGATCGCGTTGTTGGCTTTGGCCGGTGGTCTTGCATGCAAGGACCACGTGCCGGATTCGGTACGCGCCCAGCGTGAGCGAGATGCGGTGCGGGCCAAGCTTTCGTCGTCGCTGGTGCTGGTGCCGTGGCGGGGCATGAAGACGGTGATGCGCGCACACGCGGTCACGCCGCCGCCGCCGAAAGTCGCAGAGCTCGTGGCACTGGCCGAGAAGCAGCGTCAAACCCCCGACGACTTGAAGGGCCTCGTGGTGCTGCTGGGCCGGCTTTACGAGGCGCGGTCGATCTTGAAGGACGAAGACGAAGATCGTTACCCAACCTTGTGGCAGGCGACGGCGCCGCCGCAACCGGCTGGCTACGACGCGGCGATCGAGCATGGAATTTTGGCGGTGGCGATGGTGCTTTTGGATGCGTCGCTGCGACGAGAGCCGATCGCCGAGATCCTGTTTTACGAGGTGGATCGCGCGACGCCGCATCCTGGCTGGCCGCGCTGGCTCACGGCGGATCTGGGCTTGGTGCGCGGCGCGGCCTATCTGAACGCCGGCTATCACTACGCCGCGGAGGAGGAGCTGACGCAGAGCCTGGATGCGCTCGGCAAGCTGGGCCCAAGTGAGCGGCCGTCCTATCCCGAGGGTTTACCGTCGCTACAGCTGGCTGGGCACATGCTGCGTGCCTGGAATCGGCTGGCGCTCGATCGCGATGAGCCGGCCACCGACGATCTCGAGGCGGCACTGGCCGACTGCAAAGAGCTCGGTCTCGACAACGAGCTGACGGACTGGGTCGGCGTCACCGTCGCCATTCGGCGCGATCGGCCGGCCGAGGCTGCACAGCGCCTCTTGAAGCTGTCGGCGAGTCCATATCTCGACGACGCCGAAAAGGCGCAGATCCGCGACTACGCGACCAAGCTCGACAAGAAGCGGATGCTGTTCGGTAAAGGTCGGGCGCAGTTGATCTTGGTCCGCGCGCTCGTCGCTCGCGCCGGTGGTGTCGAGAAAATTCTTGGCCGCGCGACGACACCCGAACAAGCCAGTCGGCTGATGGGCCCGCTCTCGTTCTTGAGCAACGTGCAGACGAAAATCGGCAGCAGCGTCGACGACACCGAAGCCAAGGCCAAGTCGCTAGGTCAGTCGGCTCTCGAGCGTGCCAAAGCGCTGACGGGTAAGTAACTCCGTACGACTGTAACTAGGCGCAGCTGACGATGATCTGGTGGGTATGGGAGAGCGTGGTGGTGGTGGTGACGGTGACTGGCGTATTGGCTAGCAGCGACGCGAGATTGGCCGCGGTGAGCGTCACCATGTGCGTGTGGTCGGCGGCGCCCATGATGTCGTAGGTCTTGTTGGTGGTGCTGGTGAGATCGCTCTTGGGAACGATCAGCGAGTGCGGGGCCGAGTGGTTGTCGGCGATCTTGGCCTTGGTGCCGTTTTGACCGCAGTTGGGCGGGGCCATGTCGTCCTGGCCGGTGCCGCCGCCGCAGTCGACGAGGGTGGCGCCGCCAATGAATGCGAAGGTCAGCTTGAGAAAGTCTTTGCGGCTCAAGTCCATATTGGCTCCTCGTGTGGTCTGACGGAGCCGAGCATATCAGATTATGTCTCGATGGAAATTTGTCCCACCATGGACTCGGCGACCACCCAGGCGGCGAATTGCTCGTCGGTGACGTAGCCTAGCGCCAGCGCGGAGGCTTTGAGCGTGAGGCCTTCTTTGTGGGCCTTCTTGGCGATCTGGGCCGCTTTGTCGTAGCCGATGTGCGGGTTGAGCGCGGTGACCAGCATGAGGCTCTTGTGTACCAGCTCGTCGATTCTGGCGCGGTCGGCCTCGATGCCACGGGCGCAGTGCTCTTCGAAGGAGACGGCGCCGTCGGCGAGCAGGCGAATGGACATGAGGAAATTGTGGATGATGACCGGCTTGAAGACGTTGAGCTCGAAGTTGCCGCTGGCGCCACCGATGTTGACGGCGACATCGTTGCCGAAGACTTGCGCGCAGGCCATGGTGAGCGCCTCGGACTGCGTCGGGTTGACCTTGCCGGGCATGATCGACGAGCCCGGCTCGTTCTCCGGGATGCGGATCTCGCCGATGCCGCAGCGCGGGCCCGAGGCGAGCCAGCGGACGTCGTTGGCGATCTTCATCAGCGACGCGGCGAGGGTCTTGAGGACGCCGTGGGCGTGGACGAGGGCGTCGTGTGCGGCCAGCGACTCGAACTTGTTGGGCGCGGTGACGAAGGCCTGGCCGGTGAGGCGCGCCAGCTCGGCAGCGACGCGGACGGCGAACTCGGGATGGGCATTGAGGCCAGTGCCGACGGCGGTGCCGCCGAGGGCCAGCTCCGACAGATGGGGCAGCGCGGCCTCCATGTGACGGACGCCGTGGTCGAGCTGGGCGACCCAGCCGGAGATCTCTTGACCGAGGGTGAGCGGCGTTGCGTCTTGGAGATGCGTCCGGCCGATCTTGACCACGCGGGCAAAGTCGCGCGCCTTGCCGGCAAGGGTGTTGCGGAGCTGGGCCAGGCTGGGCAGAAGGTGCTGCTTCACCTGGCAGACCGCCGCGACGCTCATCGCCGTCGGGAAGACATCGTTGGACGACTGGCCCTTGTTGACGTCGTCGTTGGGGTGGATCTTGCGCGCTTCGCCACGTTCACCGCCGAGCAGCTCCGACGCGCGGTTGGCAAGGACCTCGTTCATGTTCATGTTGCTCTGCGTGCCGGAGCCGGTTTGCCAGATGACCAACGGAAACTCGACGTCGTGCTTGCCGGCGATGACCTCGTCCGCGGCAGCGATGATGGCCTCGGCTTTTTTATCGTCGAGCACGCCGAGATCCCGGTTGACCACGGCGGCAGACCGCTTGGTCTCGGCCAGAGCGCGGATGAGGGCGGCGGGCATGCGTTCGCCGGAAATCTTGAAATTCTGAAGAGATCTCTGCGTTTGTGCACCCCAAAGGCGGTTGGCCGGCACTTCGATCGGACCGAACGTGTCTTTTTCAATACGGGCTTCGATGCGGGCTTCTGGCTGGGCGGGCATGGCCACTGATTTAGCGTTTCACTCGCCGGTTGACAACACCTGCGATATCTCGAACAAATGCCACGCAGCGGAAGATTCTCCGCCTGAGGTAGACTACGCTCCCGATGTCGACTGACCTGCTCGATCTAGCCACCAACCTCGCCTTCGTGGACGAGTTGTACAACCAGTACAAATCCGACCCTAGCTCCGTCGACGCGAGCTGGCGGCGCCTGTTCGAAAACGGCGTGCGCGATCCGGTGCCCGGCCACGGCGTCAACGGCGCCAGCGACGGGCTTAACGGGTATGTCAACGGTCACAGCAACGGATCCAACGGATCCAATGGGTCCGGCGGCTCCCACGGGTCCAATTTCCACGTCGAGCCGAGCGGCATAGCCGCCACCACCGAGACGCGCTTTGGCGGCCTGCACGGCCTCATCCACGCCTTCCGCTCGCGCGGCCATCTCGAGGCCAAGATCGACCCGCTCGAGAATCAGAGGCGCGAAGCCTGGCCGGATCTCGATCCCAAGATCTGGGGCTTCACCGAGGCCGACCTCGATCGGCCGGTGCCGGCGGGCGCGGTCTTCGGCATCGGTGACGGGACCCTGCGAGAGCTCCTGGTCCGCCTGCGCACGACCTATTGCGGCTCGATTGGCGTCGAGATGATGCACATCCTCGACGCCCAGCGCCGCATCTGGCTCGAGCAGCGCATGGAACCGTCGCTGAACAAGCCTCCGACGGACAAGTCGACGCAGCTTTACATTCACGACCGCCTGGCCGCGGCCGAGGTGTTCGAGAATTTCGTGCACACCAAGTATGTGGGCACCAAGCGCTTCTCGCTGGAGGGCGCCGAGGCGCTCATTCCGCTCCTCGATCTGGCGCTCGATCAGGCAGGCGGCTACGGCGTCGAGGAAACGGTCATCGGCATGGCCCATCGTGGCCGGCTCAATGTGCTCTGCAACGTGATGCAGAAGAGCGCCTACGACATGTTTGCCGAGTTCGAGGACATCGACCCCACCAGCATGTTCGGCGGCGGCGACGTGAAGTACCACCTTGGCTATTCGTCTGATCACGTCACCCGCTCCGGTCACCGCATGCATCTGTCGCTGGCGTTCAATCCGAGCCACTTGGAGGCAGTCGATCCAGTCGTCGTCGGGCGTGTGCGCGCCAAACAGCGACGGAAGGGCGATACCGCGCGGCAGAAGGTGATGGGCGTCTTGATTCACGGCGACGCTGCATTTGCTGGTCAGGGCCTCGTGCCCGAGACCCTGAATCTGAGCAACCTGCGCGGCTATTGCTCGGGCGGCACGCTGCACATCATCGTCAACAATCAGATCGGCTTTACGACGGCGCCGATGTCGTCGCGGTCGACGCCGTATTGCACCGATATCGCCAAAGAGATCCTGGTGCCCATCTTCCACGTCAACGGCGACGATCCCGAGGCCGTGGCGCAGGTGGTGCAACTGGCGCTCGAGTACCGGCGTGAGTACCGCACCGACGTGGTGATCGACCTCTTGTGCTACCGCAAATACGGGCACAACGAGGGCGACGACCCGAGCTTCACCCAGCCGGTCATGTATGACAAAATAGCCGGCAAGAAGACGCCGCGGTTGGTCTATCAGCAACGGCTCGTCGAGGCGGGCGTCATGACCGAGGCCGAGGGCGAGACGGCCGTGCAGCGTCATGTGGCGCGGCTCGAGGAAGATTTCCGTCGCAAGCGCACCACGCGGCCCAAAGTGTCGGCGCTGGCGGGCCTGTGGGCCGGCTACTGGGGCGGGCCGGACTCGTCGGTGCCGGAGGTCGACACGGCCATCAGTCACGACACCTCGCTGCGGCTTGGCGAGCGGCTGACGACGGTGCCAGAAGGGTTTCACTCGCACCCCAACATCGCCAAGCTCCTCGCCACGCGCGCCAAGATGGGCAAGGGCGAGCTGCCGCTCGACTGGGGCATGGGCGAGCACATGGCGTTTGCATCGTTGGTCGACGAGGGACACTTCGTGCGGCTGTCGGGGCAGGACTCGCGTCGCGGCACGTTTACCCAGCGGCACGCGGCGCTGGTCGATCGCACCAACGAGGCCGAGTGGATGCCGCTCGAGCACATCCGCGAGGGGCAGGGCACGTTCCGCGCCTACGACAGCCCGCTGTCCGAGGCTGCGGTCTTGGGCTTCGAGTTCGGCTACAGCCTCGATTGGCCGGACGGGCTCATCATGTGGGAGGCGCAGTTCGGCGATTTTGCCAACGGCGCGCAGGTCATCATCGACCAGTTCCTGACGTCGTCGGAAGACAAGTGGAAGCGCATCAGTGGCCTCGTCTTGCTCTTGCCGCATGGCTACGAAGGTCAGGGGCCGGAGCACTCGTCGGCGCGCCTCGAGCGTTTTCTCGAGATGTGCGCCGAGGACAATATTCAGGTTTGTTATCCGTCGACGCCGGCCAATTATTTTCACTTGCTGCGCCGGCAGGTTCTTCGTCGCTGGCGTAAGCCGTTGGTAGTCATGACGCCGAAGAGCCTGTTGCGTCTGCCGGCGGCGCGGTCGCCGCTCGAAGAGCTCGAGAAGGGGCGCTTTCAGCGTATCTTGCACGAGCGGGACGAGGCCATCACCAAGCACGCCAAGCGCGTGTTGTTCTGCAGCGGCAAGGTGTTTTACGACCTCGAAGAAGGCCGGCAGAAACGCGGCATCACCGACGTGGCCATTGCCCGCGTGGAGCAGCTTTATCCGCTGAGCCCCGAGGAGCTGAAGGCTGCGGTCGAGCATTATCCGGCGGCGGAAGAGGTGGTGTGGGTGCAGGAAGAGCCGTCGAACATGGGGCCGCGCTGGTACATCGTGCCGCGGTTGCGACGGGTGGTGGGGACGCGGAAGCTCGCGGCCATGAGTCGGGTGGAGAGCGCGTCGCCAGCGACGGGATCGAATGCGGCGCACAAGATGGAACAAGAGAAGATCGTAAACGAGGCGTTCGCGCCTCTGACCGAGTTGGAGTAGGCACATGTCTGTCGAGCTCAAGATTCCGCAGCTAGGTGAGTCGATTTCCGAGGCGGTGATCGGCAAGTGGCTCAAGCAGGAAGGCGATGCCGTCGCTGCTGATGAGCCGTTGGTCGATCTCGAGACGGACAAGGTGTCGGTGCAGTTGCCGGCGCCTTCGGCTGGCGTGCTGGGTAAGCAGTTGTTTGCCGTCGGTGCGACGGTCAAGGTGGGCGATGTGATCGGCTCGGTCACCGAGGGTGTGGGGAAGCCTGCGGCGCCGGTTGCGGCGCCAGTGGCGGCTGCGACGAAGCCGGTGGCGGCACCAGTGGCGCCGCCTGTTGCCCCTCAGGCGACGAAGCCTGCCGTGGTCAGCAACGGTGGGCATGCGTCGATGCCGACGCCCAGTCATGCGTCACCGACGGTGCGCAAGGCCTTGCGTGAGGGCGCCGCGCCGGCTTCGAACGGCCGTGGCCCGGTGCCCGACGAAGTGGTCGCGCTATCGCCGCTGCGCAAGAAGATCGCCGAACGTCTCGTCGAGGCGCAGCACACTGCCGCCATCCTGACCACGTTCAACGAAGTCGACATGACCGCGGTCATGGCCCTGCGTGCCAAGTATCAGGACGAGTTCGTCGCCAAGCACGGCGTCAAGCTCGGCTTCATGAGCTTCTTCGTCAAAGCCTGCGTCGAGTCGCTCAAAGACTGGCCCGGCCTGAATGCCGAAATGCGCGGCACCGACGTCGTCTACAAGAAGTCGTACCACTTTGGCATCGCTGTCGGCTCGGGCCGCGGTTTGGTGGTGCCGGTCGTACGTGACGTCGACCAGATGGGCCTCGCCGACGTCGAAAAAGAGATCGCGCGGCTGGCCGGCCGGGCCAAGGACAACAAGCTGACTCTCGATGAGCTCACCGGCGGCACCTTCACCATCACCAACGGCGGCATCTATGGATCGATGATGTCGACGCCGCTTCTCAACATGCCGCAGACTGGCATCCTCGGCATGCACAATATCGTCAAGCGGCCGATGGTCGTCGGCGATCAGATCGTGGTGCGGCCGATGATGTATGTCGCCTTGTCTTACGATCACCGCGTGGTCGACGGTCGCGAGGCCGTCTCGTTCCTAGTCGGTGTCAAAGAGCGGATCGAGGCCCCGGAGCGCGTGCTGCTGCACGTCTAGCAAGGCTACTTGCAGACGAACGTCTTGAGATGGGCGAAGCGCGGATCTTTCGGCCGCACCGCCTCGCTGCGACGTCGCGAGTCGGGCTGATGCCACGCACACAGGTTTAGATCGAGCGTCTCCAGCTGACGGACAATCGGCGCCGCAGCGACGGCATGCTCACGCTCTTCGGGCAAAGCGCCACGGCGTAGCGCCAGATGCTTGAGCTGGCTGAGGTTCTTGCCGGCCAGAATCCAATCGACGTCGGCGGCGCCCGTGCTCAGACACTCGAGCGCGAGCGTTTCCAGCTTGGGCCAGTGAGCGCGCTCCATCGCAGTCAAGCCATCGGTGAGGTGATACGCGCCCAAGTCAAAGCTGACCAGCGACGGTGCGTCGATGGCGCCCCAGCCAGTCACTCTGCCGCACACCGTCAGCTGTTCTAGCCGTCGGTGCACCCAGACCTCCGACATATCGCCCAACTCACACTCATATTCGCCGGGCTCGTGTCGTGGGTTCCAAGACCCAAGCTCGAGGTGCCGCAGCAACGGGGGCTTTACCTTGGCCAAGAGCTCCAACAACGGCGTCACTGGCTGGGGCAGGTTGCTTTCAATCTTTCGAATCAGGCGGCCAACGGGCTGCTCCAGCAGATCGGCCAGCCAAGCCAGGTCTTCGTCCTCACCAGCCCCGATGAACAGCTGGTCGATGAAACCATAGCGCCAGTCGATGCTTCCGCTCGAAGACACTCCGGGACAGGCGGCCTCTAGCTCAGCCGCACGCGTGGTCAGCATGTCGGCCTCGGGACCTGGTGGTGTGTGCTCGAGGTCGAGGTGTGTGCGGACCAACTCGCCGCGTGGGTCTCCGGCCGCGAGGAGCCAGTCGGCATAGACCTCGTACGCGGCGCGATTGTCCGGATCTTCAACCAGCGCTTGTTCGAGAGGATGCAAAGGCGCCATCGTTGTCAGGATGTACCAGGAGGGCGCGGCTGACCATGCGGTGTTACGCTGACGGGGTGAGTCGCCGGCTGTTGATCGCGCTGTTTCTCGTCGCTGGGGTGGCGGTGGTGGCGCATGGGCATGGTGGCTTGCCGGTCTCGAAACAGATCTTTTTCGTGGGCGACCACATGGTGGTGCCGACGCAAAGTTGGGGAGCGTTCGTTGGGCCCGAAGCGGGGCCGTTTCGGTGGATCTGTGACGAGGCGCTGGCGGCGGCGACCGATCTGCGGCGGCAGTGGACGCGCACTGGCGACGGGGTGTTTGTCGTCACCGACGTGGAAGGCGTGCGGCGATCGCCGGATGACGGCTGCAGCTGGGAGCGTCCGACCAATGCGCTGTCGGGCTTGCCGACGGCGATGGTGACCGCCGATCCGGTGTTGCCGTCGACGGTGTGGGCGTTGACCTATAGCGCCACTGCGCCGTCCAATGGGCTGTGGCGCAGTGACGACGACGGCAAGACGTTTGCGGTGGCGTTCAGCGCCGATGAATATTTCGACAGCATGGCCATCTCCAGCGACGGCAAGACGTTGTGGTTGGGCGCGACGATGCGGACCGGGAATGCGGCGGTGATCCATGTGTCGCATGACGGCGGCGTGTCTTTCTCGATGGTGGCGGTGACGTATCAGTTGGGTGGGGTCAATCCGCGGCTGTTTCGGCCGTTGGCGCTCGTTGGTGGCGATCCGACGCATGCCTGGCTTGGCGTCGTCGGTGAGGACAAATATGCGCTGCTGCGGGCGCGCGACGACGGAGCCGATGTGGTGGAGCAATTCACCTCGATCACCGAGCTGTTGCAAGTGACGGAGACGCCCGACGCGGTGTGGGCGGTGACGCAGAGTGGGTTGCAGCGGATGTTGCGGAGCGGCGGTGGGTTTGCGGCTGCGGGCGATCTGGCGCAGACGCAGTGTCTTACGGCGCATAACGGCGCCTTGTATGCCTGCGCCAGCGACTATGCGCCGGACTCACGTGCGGTCTCGCGCTCCGACGACAACGGGATCCATTTTGCCAAGGTGCTGCATTTTCCGGAGTCGATTGGCGTCGCCCAATGTGCGGCGGGGACGACCGTTGCCACCATTTGCCCGCCGCTGTGGGAGCTGTACTCCGAGCGGCTGGGCGTGAGTCACGGTGTGGACGCCGGGACAACCACGCCGACGGCGGGCGGATGTGATTTTTTACCGCGTTAGAGTTTCGATCGCGTGGGGCATTCTCCGTCGCCGTTGTAGTCGCCGAGGGTGCGGGCTTGGGCTTCGAGGTAGTCGAAGGCGGTGCGGATGGGGATGACTGCGCCGGACAGAACATAGGGAGGCTGCGGGAAGGCTTTGGCGGCCCGGACTTGCATGAGCTCGTCGGTGGTGGTTTCGCCGTCGCCGTTGAGGTCGCAGTTGACCATCCACTGGGCGAGGCGCGTGGTGATTTCGGCACCTTGCGTGATGTTGTCGAAGAACCAGTGATCGCCGTGGATGGTGGGCTTGATCTGCGCGGTGCCGCCGGTGGGGACGGCGAAGCCACCGACGGAGGAGTCCGGGTCGGCGCAGTCGTCGAAGGCGGTGGCGGCGTTGAGGCCCCATTTCAGATGGTGCACGGTGCGATCGACGCAGGCGGCGCCAGTGACGGGTGGACACGATTGACCGTTGGGTTTGGTGAGCGTGGCCTCGAAGTAGAGCGACCAGCCGTTTTGCACCATGCGATCGTAGTCGACGGCGTCGACGTTGTTGCCGTTGGGTGTCGCTGCAGAGGCCTGCGCCAGATCGAAGCCGAGCTTGTCCCAGCGTTCGGCGGAGATGCCGTTGAAGGTGCTGACGACGAGGCCGTCCGACGGGAGCGCGCGTAGATCGTAGACGGCGACCTTGGGATCGGTGATCGGTGATGTCGGATCTTTGCTGCGGTGGGCGCGGACGTTGCCGAAGACGACCAGATATTTTTGGTAGGTGACGGTCCACCCGTCTTGCACGTTCTCGAGGCCGGTGCCGGGCTGTAAGCCATTGGGGATGGTGTCTTCGGCGCTGAGAAAGACCTGGAGGCTTCCGCTGCCGCCACTGCAGCCAGCGACGAGGCTTGCCAGGAGGATGAGTGGTTTCATTTGCCACCGCCAAGAGTGTTCCAGGTGAAGACCGGTGCGCCGATAGTGGTGAGCGCGGTGGTGATGGCGTTGTGGGCGTCGTCGCCAGCGACGATCGCCGGCTTCAGAAAGACCGTGTCGAAGTCGACGTCTTGCAGAATGTCGATGGGCCGCTCGGTGACCACCATTTGTAGTTGGTTGGTGCTGACGGTCTCGAGCGCCGGGTAGCCCTGCACGACCAACGAGCCGGCGTACTGGGGCGTCACGTCGACGGCGCCGGTGAAGTCGAAGGCCTGGCCCTGCGTGTTCACTGCATGGCCACTCAGGACCAAGCTATGTCCCTCGGGCGCGGACGGATGGGGCGTGGCGGCAATCTGGGTGGTGAACCAGGTGATGCCGTAGTCGAACGTGACCGAGCGGATGCTGCCGGTGGTGCCGCGGATGCTGCCGAAATGAGTCGGTGTCGACGACAAAAGATCGATGGTGACCACATCGGCAAGCTCGTTGATGGCGGCTGGGCACAGATCCGCCGAGGCGGACGCAGTGGCGCAGAAATAGAGGGGCCCGAGGCCGAGCTCGGCCTTGCTGAGTGTGACGGTCCAGTCGCCTGCCTGAAACGGAGCCGGATCTCCGACGGAGACGGCGTCGTAGCTGATGAGGTGCTGGCCGGTCTCGCCGCAACCAGTGAGTAAAATCAGGAACAAGAAACGCATGGGTCCTCCGACGAAAATGGGCCGCATCAGAACGTCAACCCGAGCGTGCCCATGAAGGTGCGCGGTGCGCCGGCGGTGATGTGTTGCGCCGGAATCAGCGACGGCACGGCCGTGGTCTGCCAGTTGGAAACATAGGAATACGCCACCGACGCGTACTGCAGGCCGGCGACATTGAAGGCCTCGACGCCCAGATCGAGGAACCACCACTTGATGCCGGCAGAGAGGTCGAGCAGCGACACCGCGTCGGTGAACTGGCCAAACGGCAGCGGCCGCGCCGACAAGTGGGTGAAGCCGAGACCTGCGCGCAGCCCGACCGGCTTTTGCCACAGCTTCTTGTTCAGATCTTTGTGAAAGCCGATGTCGGCGCGAAAGATGACCGGCGGCACATACGGCAAGAGCTCTCCCGGCGTGAACGGCGGCGCCGGATTTTGCGCGGAGGCTGGCGGCGGCGCGTCGAGGGTGGCATGCACATAGGTCACCGACGCTGACACCAGCAGCCACGGCCACGGCCGCGCGACGAGATAGGCGACAAAGCCTGGGCGGCGCGTCGGGCCCACCTGCGTGGTCGAGCCTTCGGTCGGATCGAAGATGAGATCGTTGGACAAGAACGTCCCATAGCCAGCGACGGTAAAGTTGAGGCGATCGGCGAACAGATGCACCTTGGCGCCGCCCTCGACGCTGCGCACCTTGGCGAAGGGCGCGTTCTCACCTTCTTCCAACATGCGCGCTTGCGGCGACCGATAGCCTTCGCCGTACGACGCCATGAGCGTGAGCCAGCTCACCGGCTCGACCTCGAGGGTGGCCCGCGGGCCCCAGGCGACGCCGAGCGCGGTGCGACGGAAGCCGACCAGCTTGGTCTGCGCCATGAACGACGGCGTGAAGTTGCCGAGGCGATCGTCGATGTCGTAGTAGAGCACGTCGGCGCGGATGCCGCCGCGGAGGCGCACGTACCGACTGATGTGCCAGTCGAGATCGCCGTAAACGCCGAGATCGGAGCCGCGGATGCTGGCGTCGACGCGCTTGTCCCAGGTTTCGTTTTGCGGCGCCTGGAGCAGATTTTGCGCCTGGTCGACGAGATCTAGCCGGTAGCTGAGACCGACCTCGAAGAGTCCCGAGAGCCACTTTTTCGGGTGAAAGCGGCGCGTGCGGTAGGAGACCTTGGTGCCGATGGAGACGTCACGATTTTCTTGGTCCCACAGATCGCCGCGGCCGACCCAGGCTGGGTTCTGTTGTGAGCGCTGCTCGAAGCCGGTGAAGTTCACCCGTTCGCGAAAGCCGTTGTAGACGAGATAGACGAGCAGGTTCGTGCGCGCGCCACCGTCGAGTAAGTGCTCTAGGCTGACCGAAGCTTGGGCGCGGATGGCGAAGGCCGATTGGGCGTTGGCCGACGGGTTGGCGTAGGAGTCGTAGTAGCCGACCTTGTGGGTTTCAATGTCGTCGAGCCGCAAGACGCCGGCCATGCTGGCGCGCGCTCCCGAGGCTGAGACGTGGACGAGGCCGTGCGTGGCGCCGGAGCCGAAGGCGTACTGGGCGATGGCGGCGCCGCCGATGGAGCCGCGGTTTTGGCCGAAGCCGTCGCTGGTGCGGATGCTGACGGCGCCGAAGGTCTCGTCGGCTTGGCCTTTCGGCGCCCACAGGACCAGCTGGCGGAAGGTGTTGAAGCTGCCGTAGCTGGTCTTGCTCTGAAAGCCGCGTTTCTCGACGGCGAGATCGAAGTCGATGCTGCCGGCGACGGCGAAGTCGCCTTGACGCGGATCGTAGACGCCCTCGGTGACGCGCAGCGTGCGGACCACTTCGGGGATGATGAAGTTGAGGTCGGCATAGCCCTGGCCATGCATGTGGGACGGCTGGTTGACCGGGACCCCACCGACGGTAAACTCGATATCCTGGCCGTGCTCGGCGTCGAAGCCGCGCAGGTACACTTGGTGGGCGACGGCGTCGCCTTCTGGACGCGCGATGTAGACGCCGGGGGCCGAGGCCAAAAGCTCGCCGGCCGACTGATGTGGCGCGGCCGACAAGATCTCGCGATCGAGGACGAAGTCGGAGGTGGCGCGCGGCGGTGGGGCCTTGCTGGCCTTGACCCGCGACGAAAATTCGGCTGACTCAGCGACGGGCGTCGGCGATGGCGGCGCAGGCGCTGGAGTCGGAGTCGGAGTCGGCGGCGGCGGTGTTGGGGCGGGTTTGGACGCAGGTGGGAGCGCGGCTGCGGGCTCATGGACCACGAAGCGGAACGGCACGCGCAGCTGGCTCTCGATCGGCTTTTCACCGTCGAGGGCCGGCTGAAAGCGCCATTTCTTGGCGGCGGCGACGGCGGCATCGTCGAAATGCGGGCCGCCCGACTCGGCGACCACGACGTCACCGATGGTGCCGTCAGTTTTGACCGTGACAGTGACAATCACCAAGGCCTGCTTGCGCTCGGCCAGCTCCTCGACGGGATAGGCGGCTGGCGGGCTTTCGACGACCTTGGGCGCGGTGAGCTGCGCCTCGGCCAGCGACGGGACCACGATGGCGAGTGCCAACGCGATGCTACGAAGGTTGAACAAGGTAGACCTCTAACTGAGCGTGAAAAACGGGCGCGTCTGCACGCGCTTCGAAGAAACGGCCTGTCCGAGTCTAGACGGGCGGCGAGGTCTTGGGCGCGACGCGCCAGCGTGCGGAGACGTGCGGAGGGGCGACAGCGACGGAGAATGTGCCGATGGTGGTGAGCGGAGCCACACCGAGGGTGCTGGTAGGCGCTTTCGGCAAAGGCGCCAGCGCATTCAAGACCAGGCGGCAGTGATCGTGCCCGTGGCCTTCGGCCGGCGCGTCGCTGCACAGCGTGGTGGTGACGTCGCTGTGGTCGTGCCTGCTGCCGGATGAGAGCTCGTCCAGCTCGCCGGCGTGGTCGCTGCAGGCGACGTGACGGACCGTCAGCCGGTGCGCCGCATCGGCCGCGTCGACACCCACCCAGGCCAACAGCGCCAGGACGGCCAACGAACGACGTAGATTACGCAGCTTGTACATGCGACTGAGTTGCATTTAGCCGAAAGCGGTTTCGCTTGTCAAGCCGCGCAGTCGGTACAGCGGCCCTTCAACTGGACCTCGAGCTCGTCGGGGTCGAGGCGTGAGCCACGAGCGACCTTGACTTTCACTTCGACGTCTTCCAGGCAGGAGACCGAGCCGCAGTCGGTGCACACGAGGTGCGGATGTTGCTGGGCGTGGGCGGCGCCGTCGCCGCGGAGCTCGAAGCGCCAGACATGATCGCCGAGGTCGCGGCGCTCGACGAGACCGGCTTCGGCCAGGTCCATGAGGTTGCGGTAGACAGTGGCGCGGTCGACGGAGAGAGCGGTCAGATCCTCGCTGAGCTGGGCGTGGCTCAGCGGCGAGGTCGCCTTCTGCAAGCGCTCGAGAACGGCGATGCGTGACCCGGTGCGACGGAGGCCGGCTTCGCGGAGGCGCGCGCCAAAATCGGTGGGCTTGTTGCGAGACTTTCCAGCCTTCACTGTTCGTCCTCCTCGCCGCTCGTGGCGGGTTCGTTGGCGTGCGAAAGAGCGCTATCGATGAGCTCGGCGACGTGGCTGTCGGCCAGGGAGTAGTAGATGTGTTTGCCTTCGCGACGGCGCGAGACGAGCTTCTCCGCGCGCAAGAGACGCAGGCGCTGAGAGACGGTCGACAGCTCGTCATCGCCGGCCGCGGCGAGCTCACTCACGCACCACTCGCCTTCCGACAGCCGCTCGAGCAACATCAGCCGCTCGACGTCACCGACGGCGCGGAACAAGCTGGCGGCGCGCTCGAAAGCCGACGCGGGAAAACGTGCGTGGGCACGACGAGGACCGTGGTCGTGGCCACTTTTGTCGCTGTCATCGTCTCGATTCATGAGTTGTCCAACTATCCAAGCCTCGCTGCACCGGGTCAAGCGGGTAGAATCTTTTTTGCAGACCAGTATCATCTGCAACGTGTTGTCAGTAGTCATTGAGTCTATAGAGCATTCTTGAGCCATCTAGTCCGTCTGAGCCTCCTCCTGTTCCTGTCGGTGGCTGGGTTGTTTGGTGGGCCGATCCTGTTTCGGCTCGGCAAAAGCGGACGTGCGCTCGGCGCGATGGTCGACGGGCTGGCGCTCGGTGCCGTGCCTCTCGTGGTGTTGTTGCGCCTGTTGCCGCATGCGTGGGCGTCGATTGGGTTCTGGGCGGTGGCGGCGTGCGCGGCCGGCTTCGTGGCGCTCTATCTCTTCGACATGCGCTCGCATCACACGGCCGAGCGGGTCGGGCCAGCGTTGATCTTGCCGGTGCTGGTGCTGCATTCGCTGGCGGACGGTGCGGCGCTGTCGACGTCGCTGCGCGGCGCCACCGGGGCATCGTTTGGGCCGCTGTTGGTTGCACTGTTGACGCATCGGTTGCCGGAGGGCCTGTTCGTCGCTGCGGCGTTCGTGCCGGTGGTCGGCTGGGCGGGCACGGTCAAACGGGTGTTGGTGCTGGCGGCGGCGACCGTCGTCGGTGCGCTGCTTGGGGAGGGCCTGTTGCGGGTCATTCCCGAGGCGGCCATCGACGGTGTGGTGGCGGTGGGCCTCGGCGGCATGCTGCATCTGGCGGTGCATAGCCATGGCCCGCGCGAAGACATTGACGACTCGGCGTTGACGCGGGCGCTGGCCGGCGTGGCGCTGATTCTGGGCGTGGCCGGTGCGTTGTGGCTGCCAGCTCCCGACGACATCTTGGGTCTGGCACAGCCGCACGAGCTGAGCGCGCGGCAGTCGGTGCTGCCGCTGTTCGTGACCGCGGCGCCGTCGCTGTTGCTGGCGCTGGCGCTCGGCGTGCTGCTCGATCGGCGGCAAGGCCTGGTGACCACGCTGCCGCAAACGCTGGCCTTGGTGCTGGCGCCGCTCGGTGCGTTCGCGGCAGCAGCGGCGCTGTCGTTACGGGTCCTGGGCTCCACAGCGACGGGGCTGCGCCTGATCGGAACCCTCATCGCGGCGCTGGGCGCGTCGCTGTTGGCCTGGATCGCGCGGGACAAACGCATCGTCCTGCAAGAAAAACGGTGGACTCCGACGGCGCCGCGTCCGGCGTTCTGGCGCGGGCTCGATGGGCTCGGTGCCCGCTTTCTGCTCGGGCTCGGTGCAGTGGCTGCTCTCGAGGCTGCGCTCGGCTCCGCATCGCAAATCCCCGTCGCTGCGCAGGCGCCGCTGGCGGTGCTGACCGGGCTCTTGCTCGGCACAGAGCCGGTGTCGGCAACCTTGCTCCTGGCGGTGTTGGTCCACAAAGACCTTCCGCTCGGTCCGTCGCTGGCGGCGGCGGTGGCGGCCATCGTCTCGCCCGGCACGCTGGTCCATCTACGGCACCAGCTCGGCGTCACCGCAGCGACGGTGTTTGCGCTTGTGACCTGCATCATCGCCATGATGCTCGGCGCCCTGGTACATGTGGTGGCGGACCTTCCGCCCATGCATCCCCTACTCGCCCACACGCCGCTGCCGCACGAGCTCGCTGCCGCCGGCGTTCTCGCCGCCCTGGTCGTCGCCAGCATCCTGCGACTCGGCCCGCGCGGCTGGCTGGCCCGCGCCTTTGGATGACAACTCGGTGTGCCGATGCTAAGAACCGCTCGTGGCTAGACTCCTGGTCGCCGTCCTTGTCCTCGGCGGCCTCGGCACCAACGAGGCCCGCGCGGCACGCTACACCCTCAAGCAGCTCATCGACAAAGTCACCCGCGAGTACCCGGGTGTCAAAGCGGCAGAGGCCAGCGTCGACGCGTCACGGGCGCAGTATGCGCAAGCCAGAAGGTCGTGGGCACCGACGGGCGACCTCAGCATCCAGGCAGGCACCACGCCCAGCGTGGTGTGCTTGGAGAACGATCCAGCGACCAAGCTACCGTACAAGTTTCCGGGCTCGACCGCCGACGATCAACGCTGCAACGCCCACTGGGACAACTGGACTTTTGCGCTCAACCTGGGCCTCAACATCACCCAGCCGATCTACACGTTCGGCAAGATCGAGGCGGCAACTGCAACAGCGCGCGCCGGCATCGACGCCTCGAAAGGCTATTTGGCCGCCGCCAAAGCCGATGTGGTGGTCAACGCCATGCGCGCCTACTGGAGCCTCAAGTGGGCCCGCGCTGCACGGGACACCCTCGACGAAGGGCTCGACAAGCTCAAGGAATGGATCGCCAAGGTCGAGGACGATCTCAACGCGTCGCGCGGCGGCTACAACGAAGGCGATCTGGCGCGGCTCAAGATTGCCCTCGACGAGGGTCTGCTGAACCGCGGCGACATCATCCGAGGCCTCCAGGTCGCCGAGGCCGGTCTCAAGATCATCACTGACGATCCGCAAGCCGATGTGGACGACGCCGAGCTCGACATGATGGAAGTCGCCGCGAGACCCGTGAGCTTCTGGCTCGATGCAGCGTTCGTGCATCGCCCGGAGTCGAGGTTGCTGCAAGCCAATGTGGATGCCCAGAAGGGCTATCATCGCTGGCGCTTCGCCGACATGTTGCCGGATTTTGGCGCGCAGATCAGCGCCGGCTTTTATTTCGCGCCTGGCATCAATTCACCGACGGTGAGTAAGACCGGCAGCTTGAGCGCGGTGCTGGCCCTGCGCAGTCCCATCGACTGGGGTGTCCGCTACGGGCGTCTCGAGCAAGCGCGCGCGGACGAGCTCGCCGCAACCTACCGTCGCCGTCGCGATCTGGGCGGAATTGCGGTGGAGGTCGATCAGGCCTTCGCCAATGCCGAAGAAGCCCGCCATCGGGCCGATACCCTTGCGCACAGCGCCAAGGTTGCACGTGGCTGGTTCGTCTCCGTCGATCAGAACATGGCAGCGGGCCTCGTCACCGATGGGCGCGAAGCGGTCGACGCTGCGCGCAGCTACTTCGGCTATCGCATCCGTTATCTGCAGGCCATCCTCGACACCAACATGACTTTGGTGGCACTGCGGCGCGCCACCGGCGTGGAGTAGACGTGCGCGGCGTGCTGGTGCTGCTGATCCTGGGGCTTTCCGCACCCAGCTTCGCCGCGCGTTACACGCTGCAACAGCTCCTCGACAAAGTGGCGCACGAATATGCCGGCGTAAAATATGCCGAGGCGGTTCTCTCCTCGTCGCAGGCGCAGGTTTCACAGGCCAAACGAGGCTGGGCGCCGACTGGCGATCTGACCATCGCCTTCGGACCCACGCCGAACATCGTGTGCGGTGAAAGCATGGCGGACAAAAGCTGCGGCCCTCGTTGGGACAATTGGAATATCGCGCTCTATATGTCGCTGAATCTCTATCAGCCGTTGTTCAGCTTCGGAAAGGTGGAAGCGGCGACCGCCAATGCAAAGGCAAACCTCGACGTGAACAAGGGGTACCTCGGCGCGGCGAAGGGCGATGTGATGGTCAACGCCATGCGCGCGTATTGGGGACTCAAATGGGCCAGAGCCTCGCGCGACACTCTCGACGAAGGCATCGAGAAGCTGGCGGCGTGGGTCACCAAGATCGAAGACGACCTCAACGCCTCACGCGGCAATTACAACGAAGGCGATCTGGCGCGGCTCAAGATTGCCCTCGACGAGGCCAAGATGATCCGCGGCGACATCATGCGCGGGCTCAGCGTCGCTGAAAGAGGGCTCAAGGTCCTGACGGAGGACAACGAAGCCGACGTCGACGGCGACGAGCTGGAGATGATGGACACGGTCGCGCGGCCGGTGACCTACTGGGTCGACTCCGCCCGTGTGCATCGGCCGGAGGCGAAGGTCCAAGACGCCATCCTCGGCGCTTCCAAAGGCTGGCATCGCTTGAAAACGGCAGAAATGCTGCCTGACCTCGGGCTGCAAGCCAATGCCACCTATTGGTACGCACCTGAGATCAACGCACCCATTCCGAAGAACGGCAGCCTGACCCTGATGTTGATGCTGCGTACGCCGCTCGATTTTGGCGTGCGCTACGGCCGACTGCAGCAGGCGCGCAGCGACGAGAAGGCCGCTGCCGATCGGCGTCGGGCGGCGTTCGACAATATTGCCATCGAGGTCGAGCGCGCTTATGCCGATGCTGAAGAGGCGCGGTCGCGGTCGAAGTTGTTGGGGCATGCGTCGAAGATTTCTCGGGGGTGGTACAACTCGATCGATCAGAACATGAGCGCGGGGCTGGTGACCGATGGACGCGAGTTTGTCGACGCTGCGCGGGCTTATTTCGGCTATCGGATCCGTTATCTGCAATCCATCCTCGACGCCAATCTGACCTTGGTCGCGCTGCGTCGGGCGACCGGCGTCGACTAGCAGTGGTCGCCACGCTTCTGTTGTCGTTGGTGATCGGCGTCGTCATTGGCTTGCTCGGCGCGGGCGGGTCGATCTTGACCGTGCCGGTGCTGGTGTTCGTCGGCGGCGCGGAGCCGCATGCGGCGGTGCTGGTGTCGTTGGTGGTGGTGGGTGTGACCAGCCTGCTCACATCGCTGTGGCAGGCGCGGCTGGGTCATGTTCGATTTCCCGTCGCTGCGCTGTTCGCGGCCGTGGGCGTGCCGGGGACCTGGTTTGGTGCCTGGCTGGCGCGGTCGTGGTCTGGCCGAACGACGCTGCTGTTCTTCGCCGCCGTGATGGCGGTGGCCGGTGGTGCCACCTTGCTGCGTCGCCACAGCGACGGCGGCGACCGAAAGCTGCACGGTCTCGGATATCTCGTCTTGGCGGTCCTTGGCTTTGCCGTAGGCACGGTCACCGGCACCGTCGGTGCGGGCGGCGGCTTTCTGATCGTGCCAGCGCTGGTTCTCGTCGCTGGCATGCCGCTGCGCGACGCGATCGGCACCTCGCTGCTGGTGATCGCCGTCAACTGCGGCAGCGGCGTGTGGTCGAAGTGGAGCTCAGCGCCGCTCGATCTGCGACTGGCGGCGCTGGTCACCGGGGCGACCTTGGTCGGGGCGGTGGTTGGCTCGCTCGTCGGTCGCAAGCTGTCGGTGGAGTCTTTGAAGCGCGGCTTTGGCGTGCTGCTGCTACTCGTCGCCGCCTGGGTCGGCTGGCGCGGCTGGCACGAGCGGGCTACACCACCGTCGGCGGGAACGTCGGCGAGCGGCGCTCGCTGAGCACCATGCGGTTGCGGCCGGCGAGCTTGGCGGCGTAGAGCGCTTCGTCGGCGCGACGGATGACATCGTCGCGCGACTCACCCGGCAGACGCTCGGCCACCCCAAGCGAGATGGTCACGCGCAGCTCGACGCCAGCGGCCAAGATCACCGCTTCCTCGACGGAGGCGCGGGCGCGTTCGGCGATGCGCGCGGCTTGCTGCAGGCGAACCTGTGGCAGCACCGCCAGAAACTCTTCTCCGCCATAGCGGATGAGCGCGTCGGCATTGCGCAACCCCGCCGTCAAGATCTGTACCAGGCGCTTCAAGGCTTCGTCGCCGATCACATGGCCGTAAGCGTCGTTGATGCGCTTGAAATGATCCACGTCGGCGAGAAACACGGCCACGGCGCGATCGTCGCTGACGGGGAAAATCAAATCCAGCCCACGCCGATTGTAGGCGCCGGTCAACGGATCGACTTGCGACAAACGCTCGAGGCGCGCCAGCTCGACGTGCGGCGCGCACACCCCGGCGAGAAAGGTCAGGATCGCTTCGTGCTCAGGGCTGAAATAATCGGGATCGGGATGCAACGCCGACAAGACGCCGAGACACGCCCGGCCGGCGATGATGGGCACGCCGAGAAAGCTGCCGAGGCGTGCCTGGACGTCGTCGCGACGCACGAAGCGTGCATCACTCTCGGCGTCACCCGTTCTGAGCGGCCGGCACTCGGCGGCGATCCAGCCGATGAGCCCTTCACCGAGCCGGAACTCGCCGGCATGCAACACGGTCAAACGCGGTCGGCCGGCGCCGCATGTCGCGAGCAGGCGCGTGCGCGTCGGATCGAGCAGGCGCACCGACGTGCGCTGACTGCCGAGGAGCTGCGCCGCCGTCTCGGCGATGCGCTGCAACAGCGACTCGAGCGGCAGGCGATCTTGCAGGCTGACCGCCAGCTCGTTGAGGATCTGCCACTGGCCCGACGTTGGCTGGCTCACGAGAGCACCTCGCGCGTAAGGTTCTCGGGCGGTCCGGCAGCGACGACATGCAGGTCGTCTTCGACGCGCACGCCCCCGAGCAAGGCCAGCTCGTCGCAGAGTTGCCAGTCGACGCGGCCAGCATCGGACCCTTGCCGCAAAGGTTGCAGCAGCATGTCCACGAAATAGACGCCGGGCTCGACGGTAAACGTCTGGCCCACACTGATCGGCGCGGTGTTGCGCAAGAATGGATTGTCGGCGCGCGGCTTCATGTCGGCACAGCCAACGTCGTGGCATTGCAGGCCGAGCGAATGTCCGAGCCCGTGCGGCAAGAACGCGCGCGTCAGGCCTGTCGAGACGGCTTCGTCGACGCTGGTACGCAAAAGGCCGAGCGAGACCAAGAGGCGGCCGATCTCGGTGTGCGCCTCGTCGTGCAACGTCTCGTACGGCCTTCCGACAACGGCCGCGGCGCACAGGCGTTGTTGCAATGCATCGACACCGACGACGAGCTCGCCGAACACGCCGACACCGCCGCGCACATGGGTGCGGGTGATGTCGCTGCAGTAGCCCAAGAAGGTCGCGCCCGCGTCGAGCAACAGCGACTCGGCCGCACGATGGGTCGGTCGGCGCGCATAGGCGATGTGGTGCAGGGTTGCCGCGTGCTCGTTGAGCGCGACGATGTTCTTGTAGGGTGTTTCCGGATCGTCCTGGCTCGTCGCTCCGAGAAACAAAAGATGCAGATCGAGCTCGCTGTAATTGCCTGGCTGATCGCCGAGGAACGCCGACGCGACGGCCGAATGACCGAGCGCCGCGATGCGGTTGGCCTCGCGTAGACAAGCTACCTCGTACGCCGATTTGGTGGTGCGTAGCTGATCGAGCGCATGCAACAGCGACGGCGGACTGGCGGAGCCGACTCCAAAACGGGCCGCCTCCGTGTCGTCTTCGGCGACGATGGCGACGGTCCCGGTGGGCAGCGCGCGCCGCAGCGACTCGAAGTCGCTGAACGATTCCTCGTCGAAAAACGCCCGCCAGAAGTCGTGAGCTTGCGGAGCCGGCTGCTCCCAAAAGTTCCGTTCGGCGAGGCGCAACAGACGCGGCTTGTGGCCGGCGCGGATCACCAACGTGGCGTCGGCCTCGACGAGCGGCAGCCAATGCTGAAAATGCGGCACCACCCGAAGCGGCCAGTATTGATCATCGAAGCGCGTGCGCAGCCTCGGGCGACCGGCATGGATCACGAGGGCATCGAGCTTTTCCGACGCCAGCACCGCCTCGGTCTGGCGTCGCAGCCAGGCCTGGTGCTCGGTGTACAGGGCCAAAAGAGTCTGTGCGCTGGGGCCCATCCTGGCTCGGAACGCTAGCACGAGTGCGTGTGACGGTTCTGTGATACTGCTAGCCTCTGTGACAGACTCCAACGACCCCAGCCGTCATCTCTTTGGCTTGATCATGGCTGGCGGCGGCGGGACCCGACTCTGGCCGGCCAGCCGCAAGCAGCGGCCCAAGCAGTTTTTGCCCATTTTGCCCGGCGGCGCGTCGCTGCTCGGGGCCACGGTAGCCAGGCTCGGCCAGGTGGTCGCCACCGAGCGCCTCATGGTGGTGACCGCGGCCGACCAGGTGGTCGAAGTGGCCCGCACCGCGCCGTCGGTTCCGTCGGAGAACGTGGTCATCGAGCCCCAGGCGCGCAACACCGCTGCGTGCATCGGGCTCGGTGCTGTGGAGGCCTTTCGGCGCGATCCAGAGGCGATCTTGGCGGTGGTTCCGTCCGATCAATATATCGCGGATGGTGAGGCCTACTCTGTTGCACTTCGTGACGCTGTGGCGCTGGCTGTGCGTGGCCTGGTGGTGACCATCGGCATCCGTCCGACGGCGCCGGAGACCGGCTTTGGCTACGTGGAGCTCGGTGACCCGGTGTCGGGTGAGGCGCGGCTGGCGGCCCGCTTCGTCGAGAAGCCGGATCTGGCCACGGCCCAAGGCTATGTCTCGTCGGGCCATTTTCTGTGGAACTCGGGGATGTTCTTCTTTTCCGCGCGTCGGGTACTAGATGCAATCAGGTTGCATTTACCGGCGCTGGGCCAAATCCTCGACGGCATCTTGGCCGATCCCGACCAGGCGGCCACGCTCTATCCGACCGCGCCGTCGGTGTCGTTCGACTACGGCGTCATGGAGCGGCTCGGGCCAGGCGAGGTCGCCGTGGTGCCGGGCGACTTTGGCTGGAACGATGTGGGCTCTTGGAGCGCGTTGCCGGCGCTCGCCCCTGCCGACGCTGCCGGCAATGTCGCGGTGGGAGACGCGCTCCTGCTCGATGCCCAGCGCAATGCGATCTTTGCCGGACCTGGCCGTCTCGTCGCTGCGCTCGGTGTCCATGATCTCATCATCGTGGCCACCGACGACACCGTCCTGGTCATGCCCCGTGATCGCGCCCAGGACGTCCGCGAGGTGGTCAAAGCTGTCGCCGACTCCGGCCGTACATCGTCGCTGTGATGCATCCATCCGCCCTGAGGAACCCATGCCGATGAACCCCCGCGTGTTCCGCGAGTACGACATCCGCGGCCGCGCCGATCGGGACCTGCCCGACGATTTCGCCCTCGATCTAGGCCGTGCCATCGGCACCCATCTGCGACGTTCCGGCGCCAAGACCATGACCCTTGGTCGCGACTGCCGCGTCAGCTCGCCGCGCCTGCACCAAGCACTCCTCGAAGGCCTGTTGTCGACGGGCATGCAGGTCTGGGACGTGGGCATCGTCGCCACCCCCATCCTCTATTTCTCGGTCTTTCACTACGACGCCGACGGCGGCATCCAGCTCACCGGCAGCCACAACCCGCCCGAGGACAACGGCTTCAAGATCTTGCGCGGCAAGTCCACCATCCACGGCGCCGAGATCCAGGCCTTGCGTGCGATCGTCGAGGCGCGCGACTTCGTCACTGGCGCCGGCACCGTCGAGAGCCGGTCGATCCTGCCCGAATATCTGGCCATGGCCAAGAGCCGCATCGAGCTCGGCGCACGTCGCTTCGGCGTGGTCGTCGACGCTGGCAACGGCGTCGGCGGCCCGGCGGCGCCGCTCATCGAGAGCCTCGGCTTTCCGGTCACCAAGCTGTACTGCGAGGAAGACGGCCGCTTTCCCAACCATCATCCCGACCCGACCATCCCCGAAAACGTCGCCGACCTCATCGCCACCGTGCAATCGACCGGCGCCGAAGTCGGCATCGCCCTCGACGGTGATGCCGACCGCATCGGCGTCGTCGACCGCAAAGGCCGCATCGTCTGGGGCGATCAGCTCATGATCCTCTTCGCACGCGCGATCTTGGCCGAAGTGCCGGGCGCGACCTTCGTCTCCGAGGTCAAGTGCTCGAAGGCGCTCTACGACGAAATCGCCCGCGCCGGCGGCCGCGCCATCATGTGGAAGGTCGGCCATTCGCTCATCAAGGAAAAGATGAAAGAAGAAGGGGCCTTGCTCGCCGGAGAAATGAGCGGCCACATCTTCTTTGCGCATCGCTATTTCGGCTACGACGACGCCATCTATGCTGGCGCGCGCCTGGTCGAGCTGCTCTCGCGCAGCGACAAGACCCTCGAAGAACATGTCGACAGCCTGCCGCATTTTTTCAACACGCCCGAGATTCGCTACGAGCTCAGCGACGAGGTGAAGTTCGACGTGGTCAAGCGCGTGGTGGCGAAGTTTCAGGCCGATCAAGGCCATGGCATCAGCGAGGTCGTCGTCGTCGACGGTGCGCGCGTGCTGTGGCCCGATGCCTGGGCCTTGGTGCGTGCGTCGAACACCCAGGCGGCGCTGGTGCTGCGTTTCGAGGCCGAGTCGCAGGCCCGGCTCGACGAGGTTCGCGCGTTTGTCGAGGGTCAGCTGAAGGCCGCCGAGGCTGACGCGCTGGCGGCCAAGGCGTGACCAGACTCGCAGTCGGCGTCGATCTCGGCGGGACCAACGTCCGCGCTGCTTTGGTCGACGTCGACGCCGGTGTGGTCGTCGGCGAGGAACGCAAGCGGCCCGTCGCTGAGCGCGATCCTGAACACGTTGCTGCGCTGGTGACGTCACTGGTCGACGAGGTCGATCCGCAACAGCACCGCCTCGGCGTCGGCGTCGGCATCGCCGCCATGTTGCGCGGCTTCTCCGGCGTGGTGGTCAACGCGCCCAACTTTGGCTGGCGCGAGGTCGACTTTCGATCCCGGCTACGCGCCAAGCTCGGCGACGCTGTCGAGCTATACAACGACCTCAAGGCCATCTCGTTTGGCGAGGTCACCTGGGGCGCGGCGCGCGGCTTTGGCCACGTGGCCTTCGTCTTCATCGGCACCGGGGTCGGCGCGGGCCTGGTCGTCGACGGTAGACTCGACTTCGGCGCGTCGCATTTGTGCGGTGAGCTCGGGCACATCAAGGTGGTGCGCGGCGGGCGTCTGTGCGGCTGCGGCCAGCATGGCTGCCTCGAGGCTTATGTCTCGGGACGCCACTTGCAACTGCGTGCGCAAGAAGAGCTCCGGGCCGGCGCCACCAGCCTGGTCACGTCGCTGGCTGGCAGCATCGAGGCCGTCCATGCTGGCCTTCTCGACGAGGCCGCGGGCCACGGCGATGCCTATGCCGTCCGGCTGTGGGACGAAGTGGCATCACTCTTGGGCGTTTCATTGGCCAACTTGGTCACCACGCTCAACCCGGCGCGCCTCATCCTGGGCGGTGGGGTGTGGCTCGGTTGCGCCGAGCTTCGTCGTCGCACGCTCGGCGTTTTCGACATCGAGGTCAACGCCGCCCACAAAGAAGACTTCGCCATCGTCGACTCGAAGCTCGGCGACATCGCCGGCGTCCTCGGCGCCGCCACTCTCATCGCCGGCCCCAAGGCTTGAAGGCCCTCAGCCTACTTCTTCTGTCAGCGACGGCGTTGGCGCAAGATGGCGGCATCGACGACCTCGCAGCCTGCCGCGCTGGTCTCAGCGCCCGCGGCACGCCCTACAGCCAAGGCTTCGAAAATCGCTCGTCGGTGGCGTCGACCAAGCTCATCTTCCGCATCTTCTCCGAAGCGTGCCACGCGCGTTTCCCCGAGCTCGCCGTCGCCGCCAACCAAGCCAGCCGCGTCGGCCGGGCCAAACGATCCAAGATCCTCGCCATCGCCGCCAACAGCTGCCCCGCCGCCGTCGCTGCGAGCACCGCCGCCGAGGTCGTGGCTACCTGTCCCACCGAGAAATTTCGCGGCGCCTCGGCCACCATCTGGCCCCGTCTCGACGCCGGAACATATGCCTTTCTACTGGCGCTGGAAAGAGCCGGCCTCGACCATATCCTCCTCGAAGAGCTGCTACTGCAATCGTCGCTACATCCCGAACGTGATCGCTGAGAGAGACACAGAGACGAGGAGACGGAAAATTCCTGAATTTCTGGGCTCCTAATCTCCCCGGCTCCCTGTGCAAAACGGAAGCGCGTCCAGGGCCACTGCCGCGCGGATCGCGCACTAGGCCCGGATGGCCGAGCGCAGGAAACGTAGCGCTGAGAGCGGCTCGGCAGCGACGGCGCTCAGCACGCCGCCGACCATGGCGCCCATGACTCCCACCGACGCCATATCGGCGCCGCTCAGAAACAGGCCGGGCAACGGCGTCTGTGGCCGCAGCGCGCGCGTCTGATAGCGCTCGGGGACAGGCTCGAGCCCGTAGATGCTGCCCTGTGCGCTGCGCGTGAAATGCTCCGTCGATAAAGGCGTCGACAGCTCGGTGAAGGCCACCATCGAGCGCAGGCCCGGCATGTGACGGCACAGCTGATCGAGGAGCTGCGCCGACAGGGTCGTTTTGAGCTGATCGTAGTCCTCCCCGCGACGGCGCCAGCGGCCTTCTTTCCAATCCGCAAAGAACTCGTAAGGAACGAAAGTCACCACTTCGCCCGTATGGAGCTGCTCCGGACCGGCGTCGTGGTCGGGATCCTTCAGCGACGGGAAACTGGTGTACAAGATGGGCGCCTCGGCCTCGCCGTGGCTGACGTCCCAGTGAACGGCGTCCTTGCTCCAGGTCTCATAGAACCATTTGTTGGCGGCGGTGGCGCCTGCCGTTCGGATGTCGCCGCGAAAGCCGATGTAGAGACAGACGTGACACGGCGAGGGCTTCAAGCGCCGGATGCTATCGACCCAGGGTTTGTTGCGCTCGGACGCCGGCAACAGGCGCTCCACCGTCGGTAACGCACCCGCCGCGCTGACGACCCGCTTGGCCCGGATCTCTTCTCCGTCGCGCAGCCGCACGCCGACTGCCCGGCCGTTTTCGACCAGGATCTCGGCCACGTCGGCGCGGATGCGGGTCCAGCCGCCGGCATTGGCCACCGTCGACAACAGCGACTCGGCGATGCGTGCCGCGCCGCCCTTCGGATAAAAACCCCCGTGCACGAAATGCCGCGCCACGAGGGCATGGATGGCAAACGAAGATCGCGCCGGCGGCACGCCGTAATACCCCCACTGCGCGGTCAGCACGCTCTTGAGTCGCTCGTCGCTGGACATGCCGTCGAGGACGCTTTGGGTCGTCTGGGTGAGCGCATGATGGGCCTTCCGCGCCAGCAGCGGATCGGCGATGGCGGCCCACGACGGCGGCACCACCCGCGACAGATAATAGCTGCGCATGGCGCCGGAGACTTCCTTGGCCTTGTTCAGATAGTCGGCGATCGCCCGTCGCTGCGTCGGAAACGCCGCCTCCAGATTGGCCACGAAGGCTTGCTTCGAATTGGGAAAGTCGATGCGCAGATCCGGGAAATGGAACTCGTCGTAGACGCCGCCGAGCGAGGTCCACTCGAGTCGGCCCGAGCCCAGCTTGTCGAGCACGCGGCCCAAGATGGCGTTTTCGTCGACCTCGCCGACGGCGTGAACGCCGACGTCCCAGGCCCATTTTTTGCGGCGAAAGGTGTGGGTGAAGCCGCCCGGCACATAGTGCTGCTCGAGGACCAAGACGCGCTTGCCGAGCTTGGCCAAGAGCGACGCGGTGGTCATGCCGCCCATGCCGGAGCCGATGACGACGTAGTCCCAGACGACGTCGGGGGAGCTGGTGGAAAAGAGCGATTTATCGACGGTGCTCATGGAATGCTCACGGTTTTGGGTGTGGGTTTCCAACAGCGGCCCAGGCGGCGTCGCTGAGCGCGCGACGGGCCCGCCCGAGCTCGGCCGCGTCGGTGGACTCGCTGCGCGCCAGCCAATAACGGCCATATTCCTGACAGGGCCCGATGATGAGCGACACCAGCACCGGCGCCGGCAGCTCCAAGATCGCGCCCGTGGCGATGTGCGGCCGAAGCCAGGCGAGCGCGCGCCGGAAGAACTCCTGCCGCTGCGCCCGCACCTCGATCGCCGTCGCTGCCACCGCCTCGGCCTGGCGCATGTAGAGCAGAAACCGCGCCAGCTCGGGGTGGGCCTTTACCCAATCGAGGTGATGCTCGACGATGGATCGTACCCCGCGCTCGGCGACGCGATGGCGGCCAAGCTCGTCGAGCATGCCTTCCTGATAGTCGTGCAGGCCACTGACATACAGCGCGGCGGCCAGCTCGGCCTTGCCGGCAAAGTGGTGGTAGATGCTGCCGGTCGACGCGCCGGACTGGGCGCGGATGTCTTCCATTGTCGCTGCGGCAAAGCCGAGGCGCGAGAAACAATCGAGCGCAGCGTCGAGAATTTCGCGACGGCGCTGCCCGGTTTGCGCAACTCGGCCGCCCATGACTAGAATCTAATTCTAGAACGGCGTTCTAGTCAAGGCCCATCTTTGCCCGGCTCAGGTGCGCAGATCGACGTCCAGATCGAGTGACTTCGACACCTCGACCAGATGCGCCCGCAGCGACGCCAGTCCGACCCCGCGCGGCACGTCGAGGGCTGCCTCGAATCGGAACAGCGGCGCCCCCGACATCGACGCATGATAGGTCGACGTCTCCAGCGAGACGATGTTGACGCCCAGCTTGCCGAGTGCGTCCGCCAGGGAGTGTACGATGCCTTCCTGGTCGAACGCCGATGCCACCAACGTGCACGGCAACCCCGCCGCCCGCGCCTGCGCCTTGGTCCGCCGCGTCAGCACGCCCAGCCCGAGTCGCTCGGCCAGCTTCGGCAGCTCGCGCTCGACGGCAGACAAGACATCGGCCGACCCGCCCACCAGCATCATCACGCCGAATTCGGCGCCGAGGACCGCCATGCGGCTTTCTTCGACGTTGCCGCCGCGGCCCTTGATTTCTTCGGCGATCGCCGCCACCAACCCGGGTCGATCCGGCCCCAGCGCCGAGAGGACCAAATAGCTTTTGTCCATGAGTCGATCATATCATCCGGTCCATGAGCCGCCTCGAGTTCTTCTTCGATCTCACGTCGCCGTACAGCTATCTCGCCGCCACCCAGCTTCCAGCGCTGGCCGCACGGGCCGGCGCCGTTGTGTCGTGGCGACCGATGGTCCTTGGCGGCGTCTTCAAAGGTAGCCACAACGCCTCGCCCGCCAGCGTCGCCGCCAAGTCGGCTTACATGCTCGCCGACCTCGCGCGCTGGTCGGCGTACTACCAGGTTCCGCTGCGGTTCAACTCGCGTTTCCCGGTCAATGCCATTTCTGCCATGCGCCTCATTCTCGTCGCTGAGGAGATTGGCAAAGGGCCACTTTTGACCGAGCTCGCCTTCCGCGCGGTGTGGGCCGAGGATCGCGACGTGTCGGCTCCGGCCGAGCTCACGGCGCTGGCCCAGGCGGCCGGGCTACCCGAGGGAGCCGAGGCGCGCATCGGCGAACAAGGCATCAAGGACCGGTTGCGTGCCAACACCGACGAAGCGGTTCACCGGGGCGCGTTCGGCGCGCCCGCCATGTTCGTCGGCGACGAGCTCTTCTGGGGCAACGATCGCTTGCACTTCGTCGAGGCTGCGCTGAAGGCCCTCAAAAAGTAAGCTACGGAGCGGTAAATGTCAGCGGCGCCGGCAGCAGATGCCCAGCGTAGACATACGCGAGCGCAGCGACGACCAGGAAGGGCCCGTACGGAATCTCGACGCCCATCACCTTGCGGCGACGCCACAGCAGCAACGGCGGCACCACCACGAGGCCCATGAACGGCGCGCCAAAAAAGACGACGAGGACCCCGCGCCAGCCGAACGCCGCGCCACACAAGGCGAGCAGCTTGGCATCGCCATAGCCCATGCCTTCTCGTCGGAGAATCAGGTAGGACAGCTCGGCCGTGAGTGCCACGAGGCCATAGCCGAGCACCGCGCCAATGAGGCGATCGAGCGCCGGGACTTCGCCGACCAGGATGCCAGCGACGAGAAAAATGGGGATGGCCGGGTAGGTGATCTGGTCGGGCAAGAGCAGATGATCGAGATCGATGCCGCCGAGGACCAGAAGGGTGCCGACGAAGGCGAAATAGTAGAAAAAGCGGGCCAGCAGCCACACCGGGTCGACGCCGTCGACGGCAGATAGCGCCACGAAGCGCCACCAGACGCCGAGCGCCAACAGCGCCGTCAACGCCTCCACCAGCGGATACCGGACCGAGATGGGATCGCGACAGCGACGGCAACGACCGCCGAGGAGGAGCCAGCTCAGGATGGGGATGTTGTCGGCGGCGGAGATGGCGTGGCCGCATTTTGGACAGCGTGAGCGGGGACGCACCACGGATTCGTAGAGGCCCACGCGATGAATGGCGACGTTGAAGAAGCTGCCCCACAAGGCGCCCCAGACGCCGGCGAAGACCCAGCCGCCGGCCGAGCGGACGAAGAGTGCAAGGGTGTCAGCGAGAGCGGCCACGACAAAGCATGCTAGCGTGAAGCCGTGAGACGGCGAGGAATTTTGCCCGGACTGCTGTGGCTGGCCCTGGCCGGGACGCTAGTCGGCTGTCGCGGAGGCAAGAACCGCGACGAGAATCTCGGCGTCGTCGGGGCCGGCGCAGCCAACGTCGTCGACGTCCATCAGTTGCAAAATCCGGACGTCTTGCTCGGCGCCTTGCGGCTTTCGGGCGCAGATCGCGACAAGGCCCTGGGGGCCCATCGCCGCATCCTCAAGCAGACGCAGCACATCGAGCCAGCGGGCCGACCTGTCGAGGATCTGGCGATCAGCGCCACCGTGGACAGCGACGGCAAAGGCGGCCTGCACCTCGTCGAAGATACCGGTAAGACCAGCGGAATGGAGGCGGTCGTGTTGGGCGGCGCGTTGGTCGTTTGGCCCAAAGATGGGCAGCCGATCCGACGTCGGCCGGAGCCTGGCGAGGTGGAGCGACTGCGTCGCACCGTCGAGGAGCCGCTGGCGGCGATGCTGTCGCTGCTGCGCTCGGGATGGGTGGTCGAGCCTGGTCAACCGGTCGACCGCGACGGTCGCAAAGGCACGCGCTTCGGTCTCCGACGTGCAGACAAGCCTTCTACACCGACGGTGGAGACCGAGCCGGGTCGCACCTGGCGCCAGGCCGTCGAGGTCGACAGCCTGGCAGGTGAGGTCGTTCTCGACGGTGCGGGCGTGCTTCTTTCGGCCAAGCTCGACGCGGTCTATCGGTTTCGTCGCGACACGCTGGTGATCAAGGTGACCGTGCAGCACACCGAGTCGCTGGCGCCCGTCGAGCCCATCGTCGCCCCGGCCAACACCGTTGCCTCCCCTGAGCGGGTGCGGCCCATGCTCGACCGTCAGACCCTGCTCGACGGCATCGCCCCGCCCCGGCGTGAGGTTTCGGCTTTACACTGAGCGGCACTGGCGTCTCGGCCAATTCATGTTCATGCTGGTCTAGATGGCACCTCCAGACTCCCCCACGGGCCTCGTCCGCACACAGTCGCATTTGCGGACCAACCGCACGTTGATCCTGACGCGCTCGCTGTTGTCCGGAGCCGTCGGGGTGGTGCCGCTGCCGTATATCGATGACTTGCTCGCCGGCGCGGTGCGGGCCCAGCTCATTCGGCGCCTGGCTGAGATCCGGGGCGTCGACGTCGACGGCAACGCGGTGGCGGCGCTGTCCGAGCCTGCTGGGTCGCGCCTGTTGTCCATGGCCGGCATGGGCACCATCGCCGCTGGCATGGCCAAGCCGGGCTGGCGCAAGATCGCCTCGCGCCTCGGCACGTCGCTGATGGTCGTGCGCCGCATCGACGAGACCATCGAGAGCTTCCAGGTCGGCACCCTCTTCGACCACTATTGCACCCGCATGCACGTCGGCGCCGCCGTCGACGGCAAGAGCGCGGTCATGCTGCGTCACGCCATGAGCATGAGCATCGCCGCCGCGCGCACCGAGCTCCTGAAGCGCGCCTTCACCGACGGACTGAGTGCCGCAGGCAAGTTCGCTGGCGGCTTTCCGCGCGCCCTCGAGATGTTGCGCGGTGGCGGCCGGTCCTCCGAAGTAGGCGAGCTCGACGACAATCTGGTCGCTGGAGCGGCCCGCAGCGTCGAGGCGAGGGTCGCGGGCATCGAGCAGACCTATCTCGAGCAGTTGGTGACCCGCTTCGAAGTCGCCCATCGCGCCATCCTCACCGTCAAACCGCCCGGCTCGACCACTTGATCTCTGGGTCCCGCTCGCGGTCCGAGCTCGCGTCGGCGAAACGGGTCGTCATCAAGATCGGAAGTCGCCTTCTCGCCGAGGATGCAGAGGGTCGGGTGGGTTTACTGTGCGACGAGGTCGCCGCGCTGCGTGCCCGTGGTGTCGAGGTGGTCGTCGTGACCTCCGGCGCCATCGCGCTCGGCTGGAAGCGCCTTGGGCTCTCCGAGCGACCGCGTCACATGCCGGGCTTGCAAGCCGCCGCCTCCGTCGGTCAGGGCCAGCTGATCCAGCTTTATGAGCGCGCGTTGACCGCGCGCGGCTTGGCCTGCGCGCAGATCTTGCTCACCCACGACGACGTCCAGGATCGCCGCCGCTATCTCAACGCGCGGCATGCGCTTGCCGAGCTGTTGCGCCTCGGCGCGGTCCCGGTCATCAACGAGAACGACACCGTCAGCGTCGACGAGATCAAGTTCGGCGACAACGACCGGCTGGCGGCCTTGGTGGCGGCGCTGCTCGACGCCGATGTGCTGTGCATCCTCACCGACGTCAATGGCCTCTACGACGGCAACCCCGCCGCCGGCGCCAAGCTCATCTCCGCCGTCTACGACATCGAAAAAGAGGCGCGTCCCGTCGCTGGTGGCACGTCTGGCGTTGGTACCGGCGGCATGGCCTCCAAGGTCGAGGCCGCCGCCGTGGCCAACCGCTTTGGCGTGGTGACGCTGGTGTCGTCGGGGCGACGGGCGCGTGCGGTGACCTCGCTCCTCGAAGGCGTCGAGGAAGGCACCGTCTTCTGGCCGGCCAAGTCGCAGTTAGCGTCGCGCAAACACTGGATTGCCTTTGCGCTTCACCCCGCTGGCAGCGTGGTCGTCGACGCTGGCGCCAGGCGGGCTCTGGTCGACGGTGGCAAGTCGCTGTTGCCGTCGGGGGTCCGGCGCGTCGAAGGGCGCTTCGGCGCTGGCGAATCGGTGCGGGTGGTAGACGAGGCCGGCGCCGAGATCGCCCGCGGACTGTCGTCGCTGGACTCAGAAGAAATCAGCCGGATTGCGGGCAAAAAGTCGTCCGAGGTGGAGGGCCTGCTCGGCTATCGCGCGGCGGAGGAAGTCATTCACCGCGACGACCTGGTTTTGGTATGAACGAGGTCGTGACTCTCGCCGACAACATTCGCCAAAAAGCCCACGCGGCCCGCCTCGCCGGTCGTGAAGTGGCGCGCGCTGGCTCCGAGCGCCGGACGGCCGCGATCGTCGCCGTGGCGGCTGCCGTCGACCGTCGACGCGCCGAGATCTTGCAAGCCAATGCGCGCGATCTCGACGCTGCAGGCGAAAAAGGGCTGGCGGCACCGATGGTCGATCGGCTCCGTCTCGACGACAGCCGCCTCGATGGCATCATCGCCGCCATTCGCGAGATTGCCGCACTCCCCGATCCCGTCGGTGAGACGGTGCGCACCTCGACCCGGCCCAACGGCTTGCGCGTCGCTCGCCGGCGCATCCCGCTCGGCGTCATCGCCATCATTTACGAGTCGCGCCCCAACGTCACCACCGACGCTGCCACGCTCTGTCTACGCTCCGGTAACGCGGTCATCTTGCGCGGCGGCTCGGAGGCCTTTTTCTCCAACCAGGCGCTGGCGGCTTGCCTCAGCGACGGTCTCTTGGCCGCCGAGCTACCGACGGCTGCCGTCACCGTCATCGACTCCACCGATCGCGAAGCGATGGTGACGCTGCTCGGCTGCGAGGACGACATCGATCTGGTCATCCCCCGAGGCGGCGAAGGTCTCATCCGTTTCGTGAGCCAGACCTCGCGCATCCCGGTCATCAAGCACTACCGAGGCAATTGCCACGTGTTCGTCGAACGGACGGCCGATCCGGACATGGCGCTGTCGATTTGCTACAATGGCAAGGTTCAACGGCCAGGCGTGTGCAACGCCACGGAGACCATCCTCATCGACGAGCCCATTGCCCTGAGCTTCCTGCCCCGACTTGCCGCCCATTTGGCTGATGTCGAGCTGCGTGGAGATGCGCGGGCGCGGGCGATCGTGCCGTCGATGAAGCCAGCCACCGACGACGATTTCGCCGCCGAGTTCTTGTCGCTGACCTGTGCCGTCGGCATCGTCGACGGTCTGGGCGACGCCGTCCGTCACATCGAGCGTTTCGGCAGCTCGCACACCGAGGCCATCGTCACCAGCGACGACAAGATGGCCGCTCGCTTTGTCGACTCCATCGACAGCTCCACCGTGATCGTCAACGCCTCGACGCGCTTCGCCGACGGTGGCGAGCTCGGTCTGGGCGCCGAGATCGGAGTCAGTACCACTCGCCTCCACGCCTACGGACCTATGGGCGCCGAGGAGCTCACCACCACCAAGTTCGTCGTCCTTGGAGAAGGACAGGTCCGGACTTGACCCTCACCGAGGCACACGTATGACCCCAGCCCCACGCGCCAACCATGCAGTCACCCGAGAGCTAGCCATCCGCGCCGCCAAAGCGGCGATGGAGAAAAAAGGCGTCGAGCCCGTGATTCTCGACGTCAGCGGCTCATCGTCTTACACCGACTACATCCTCATCGTCTCTGGACGCTCTGACCGTCAGGTCTCTGCCGTCGCTGAGGCCATCGAGGACGAGCTGCGCGAGGCTGGCCGCAAGCCCATGGGCGTCGAGGGCAAGCGCGACGGCCACTGGGCGCTCCTCGACTACGGCGAGCTCGTGGTGCACGTCTTTTATCACCCGATCCGCGAGCATTACGACCTCGAAGGCCTGTGGGTCGACGCCACCCGCGTCCACCTCGACATCCCGCCCGACAGTCGCCTCTCTGCCGTCGAATCGTACGGCGTTTAGCCCTTCACACCTGCAAGCATGAAGTTCACGATCCTGGCTGTCGGCAAGCTGCGCGACGCGTGGCTCGTCGAGGGCTGTGAAGAATACGCCAAGCGCCTACGGCCAAAGACGCCGCTCGAGCTCGTCGAGGTCAAAGACGACGCCGAGCTGGTCAAGCGCGTGGCTGCCGCTGGGCGCAGTCGCGTCTGGGCCCTCGACGAGAAAGGCCGTCAGTGGACCTCGGTCGAGCTGGCCGCCGAGCTCGAGCGCAACATGAATGCGGGCGAAGCCGGCATCACCTTCGTCATCGGTGGCGCCGACGGCCTGCCCGACGAGGTTCGTCGTCGGGCTCAGGTGACCTGGTCGCTCGGCAAGCTGACATTGCCGCACCGAATCGCGCGGCTTATTCTGCTCGAGCAGCTCTACCGTGGGCTGTCGATCGTACGCGGTGAGCCGTATCACCGTCCCTAAAGTGCTGGAGATCATGTGAAGCGTGCAGTCCTCGTAGTGCTTGACGGATTTGGCGAGCGGCCGGGCAAAGATGGCAACGCCGTGCGCCTCGCGTCGACGCCGAGCTTCGATTGGCTGTATCGCGAGTTCCCACACACGCTGGTGCAGACCTCGGGCTTGGCGGTCGGCCTGCCCGCGGGCCAGATGGGCAACTCGGAGGTCGGCCACATGAACATGGGTGGCGGGCGCATCGTGTACCAGGACCTGACGCGCATCAACCAGTCCATCAGCGACGGGACTTTCTTCGACAATGCCGTGCTGTGCCAGGCCGTGGACGCGGTCAAGGCCTCGGGCGGCACCCTGCATCTGCTCGGTCTCACCAGTCCCGGCGGCGTGCACAGCTCGCTCGACCACGTCTACGCCATGCTCGAGATCTGTCGCCGCCGCGGGCTGTCTCGGGTGGCCTGGCATGCATTTGTCGACGGGCGGGACACGCCGCCCAAGAGCGCCGCCGAAACCCTGCGCGAGATCGAGGCACGTCTGGCCACGATCGGCGTGGGCCGGCTGGCGTCGGTGATCGGCCGCTATTTCGCGATGGACCGCGACCATCGCTGGGAACGGGTGGCGCTGGCTTATCGGCTATTGGTCGACGGCGAAGGCCGGCAAGCCACAGACGCGGTGGCTGCCGTCAACGAGGCCTACGCGGCCGGCGAAACTGACGAGTTCATCAAGCCCATCGTGCTGACGGCCGACCGCATCTCCGACGGTGATGGCGTCATCTTCTTCAACTTTCGCGCCGACCGCGCCCGCGAGCTGACCTCGGCGCTGGTCGACCCGGGCTTCGACGGATTCGTACGACCAAAGGTCCCGCGCCTCGTTTCGTACGTGTGCATGTGCCAGTACGACCAAACCTTTGGCCTGCCGGTGGCGTTCCCGCCGCAGTCGATGAAGATGATCCTCGGCGAGTATCTGGCCGGCCTTGGCCTGTCGCAGTTTCGGACGGCGGAGACGGAGAAATATGCCCATGTCACCTTCTTCTTCAACGGGGGCCGCGAGGAGCCGTTTCCGCGCGAAGACAGGCGCCTCGTGCAGTCACCGAAGGACGTGGCCACGTATGATCTGAAGCCGGCGATGAGCGCGGTCGACGTCGCTGACGGCGTGGTGGCGGCCATCGAGAAAGAGACCTACGCCTTCGTGCTGGTCAACTTCGCCAACCCCGACATGGTCGGCCACACCGGCGTGTTGCCGGCAGCGGTGACGGCGGTAGAGGTCATCGACGCGTGCATCGGCCGCGTGGCGCGGGCGGCGTTGGCGCACGATACGGCCGTCGTCATTACCGCCGATCACGGCAACTGCGAGACCATGCTCGACGAGCACGGCGGGCCCCATACCCAGCACACCACCAACCCGGTGCCGTTCTTGGTCGTCGATCCGCGTCTTCATGGCCAAGCGCTCGCCAGCGACGGGAGACTCTGTGATGTGGCGCCGACCGTACTGGCACTGATGGGCCTTCCGCAGCCGACCGAGATGGAAGGCCATTCGTTGGTGAAGACGAAAGCCTGATTTTCCAAGCAACTTTGGTTTTGCCTCTGCCGATACATCGGCATGTGGAGCTGGTTTCTCGATCTGCTGTATCCGCCGGCCTGCGCGGCGTGTGATGAGCCGCTGTCCGGAGCCCAACCGTTTTGCGCGACGTGTACCGTCAGCGTCGAGCCTGGCCCGAGTGGCTGTGCTTTTTGCCGCCAGCCGCACCTTGGTCGTGCGGGCTGTGGCCGCTGGCTAGCAGCGTCGGCGGCGGCGGAGTTTGGCGGCGCGGTCGCCCGAGCCATCCGCCGGCTCAAGTTTCATGCGCGGCCTGATCTGGCGGCACCTCTGGCGCGTCTATGGATTCAGGAGGGTCTGCCGACAGCCGATCTCATCGTGCCCGTGCCGCTCCATCCACGACGGCTTCGCTCGCGCGGCTTCAATCAGGCGGCGGTATTGGCTCTGGCGCTGTGTGCGCGCTTGCGTCGCGACCGACAGCGGCGGATCCCGGTGTCCACAGCGGCGCTGGCCCGCATCCGCGACACGCCGCCGCAGATCTCGCTGGGGCCGGCAGAGCGCAGCCGCAACCTCCGCGGCGCCTTCGTGGCCCAGCCCCGGCGGGTTTCCGGACAGCGGATCTTGCTGGTCGACGATGTGCTCACCACCGGGGCCACCGTAGGGGCCTGCGCTCGCGCGCTCTATCGTGCGGGGGCGGCCGACGTGGTCGCCTTGACTCTCGCGCGCGCGGTGCCATGATGCCGCGCCGTGTCTCAGCCCCCTACCGACGACAAAAAGGTCCTGGCCCGCAACAAAAAGGCCTATCACGACTATTTTGTCGAGGACACCATCGAGGCTGGCGTGGTCCTGGTTGGCTCCGAGGTCAAGTCGCTACGCGAGGGCAAGCTGGTCATTTCCGACGCCTACGTGACGGTCAAGACCGGCGAAGCCTGGCTGCTCAACATGCAGATCTCCGAGTATCCGTGGGCCAACCGCTGGAACCACGTGCCCAAGCGCGATCGCAAGCTGCTCATGGGCAAGCGCCAGATCGAAAAGATGGGCGAGTCGATCGTCCGCTCCGGCTACACCGCGCTGCCACTCGAGGTCTATCTCAAGAAGGGTCGCGTCAAGGTGTTGGTCGGGGTGTGCCGCGGCAAGAAGCAGCACGACAAGCGTCAGGATTCGAAGGACCGCGACGCCAAGCGCGAGATCGAAGCCGCGATGCGCCGCAAGTCCAAGTAGCGAGTCCCCTCAGCGCAGAAGACCGAAAAGACGTCCAAGCTCGTCGGGCCGGCCGCCACTGGCGGCGAGCGCGCGACGAACGGCGTCGAGCAGCGGGGCATCCGGGTCGTGGTGTTGGTATTCGTTGGGGATGCTGGTGATCGATCCTGGCGGCTGGACCCACAGCGCAGCGGCCCGGCGTTCAAAAGAAGCGAGCACGCCTTTGTCCGTTTTTGCGGCACCGAGCTGGCTCACCTGCGTCGCTGGCAGCGCTTTCCACAAACGCGTGGCGCTCACGGCGGCCGCCTCCCGGACATCACGCGCCGCATCGCCAAGCGGCACGTCCAGAAGCGGGAGCCCTCTGGCACCGAGCGTGCCCACTGCCACCGCGGCGGCCACACGGACGGTCTCGCTCCCGTCGCTGAGCCCGCGCTCCACCAAGGCAGTCCAGGCCGGCTCGGCCGCGGCGTCGTGTTCAGGGGGATGGCCGGCGAGCGCACGCAACACAGCCACGCGGGTCCGCAGATCCGCAGACGACATGGCCGCCGTCAGCGCCGCGACGTCATGCGCCGCCGCCAAAGCCTGGAGTGCGTCTCGCCGCACTTCCAGATCCTCATCGGCCGTCGCCGCCTCGAGCGAGGCCAGCGCCGCGGCGGTCGTAACCGGCCGAATCGACGCCAGCGCGCTCCGGCGCACCTCGACCGACGCGCTGTTGAGCGCCAGGGCAAGCGCCCCCGGAGCTCCCAGCGCGCCAGCCAGCGCTGCCCACTCCGGGCGTTCGGATGCCGTCGCTGCGCCCAGTCCTTCGGCGACTGCAGCGTCGAGCTCGGGGCTGGTTTTGAGGCCGAGCGCCGGGGTCAGCACGGCGCGCCGGGCAGCCGCTCGCACCCCGGCATCGCGGTCACGCAGCAACGCAGCCCAGCCCGCATCCGTGGCACCGAGCGCGCCGAGCGTGGTCGCCGCCTCCGCGCGCACGCCGGCGTCGCTGTCGCCGGCAAACGACGCCGCGGCCTTGGCGGCGGGCGCCCGATTGGCTCCCTTGGCAGCAACGAGAGCGGCCACCGCTTGTCTCCGCACGGCCGCGTCGGCGTCACGGTTCAGCACCCGCAACAGCTGGGTGGCATCACGCGCCGCACGATCATTGCCGAGTGCCACACCCAGCGCCTGCACCGACGCTGCGCGCAGCTCGGCGCTCTTGTCTCTTCCGAGGCGGCCCAGCGCCGGCATCGCCGCGCTCGGTTTCTCCGTCGCCAACCGCCCAAGAGCGACCACTGCTGCCCGTCGCGTGGCGACTCTCGGTGAGCGCGCGGCCAGCTCGAGCAGAGGCCCCAGTGCCGGCCGTTTCGCCGCTTCGCTGGCCGCCACCTCGACCACCGCACGCTCAGCGTCGGCGCCGCCACCCTTGAGCGCACGCACCAGCAGCGTCTGTCCTTCGCCACCCAGCGTCGCCACCGCATGGGCGGCGGCAGCGCGTACCTCGCCGTTGCTATCCTGTGATAGCGTCTTGATGAGCTTGGTGCTGTCGGCGGTCTTGGGGATCGTCCCCGACGCCAAGAGGGTCGCAGCGGCAGCCCGCATCGGCGGTGCGGCGTGGGCCGCCTGCTGCACGCGTGGCCAGACCTCCTCCACGGGCTTGCCACGCAAGGTCCACGGCAACACCGCCGCTTGCCACCTGGCGGTACCAGGCAGCGACGAAAGCGTTGCCAGCTGCAGCTCGGTGGGTGAAGCGGCTGGCGGAGCTCCCGCCGCAGCCCGACGCCCAAGCAGCGCCAAGGCCTCGAGTCGCGTCTCTTCCGCAGCCTTCGGATCCACGGCCAGCGCCGCCAACGCTGCCCCTGATTCTTCGCCGTCGAGGAGACCGGCGGGGTTCTCGGGCCTCGGGCCGAGGGCCAAAGACACATCCTTCAGATTGGCGCCAAGGGCCCCAACCAGGCCGGATCTGGCGCCGGCCGTGCCACGGTCTGCCTCGGCCAACAACAGCTCGATGGCGGCTCTACGCGTGGCCGCATCGTCGCTGAGCGCGGCGATGCTCAGGAGAGGCATGATCCTGCCGCGCAGCGCCGGCTCGTCCGATTTCAACGCGCCCGCAAGACCCTGGAGCGCCGCTGCGCGGCTGCTGGCCACCTTGCCACGCAGGGCCTCAGCGAGAAGCTCCGCGCCAGCCGGCCGACCACGTCGCAACCAGGAGGTAGCCACGCCGAGAGCCTGCCGACGCAGATCTTCCGACGAGCCTCCAGCCACCGTCAGCGCTCGGCGGACCACGGCCGCCTCGGTGGGCTCGCCACTCCCTGCGAGATCGAGCAGCGCCATCACCGACGAACGCGCGCCTTCGTCCTCGAACAGCGCCCTGAGCGGTTGCACATTGCCGTCGATGAGCCAGGCGGCAGCAGCCTGGGGCAACGGACGCAGCTCGGCCCTGGCCGCGCGCGACCAGTCGGCATGCGGCCATGCCGTTGCTGGCAGCTCGCCGCGCAGCGACCCACGGACCCAGCCGGTGTCACTGAGGGGCGACCCAAATGAAGGCTTGTGTGGCAACCGGCGCGCCCAGCCCGACGCTGAGCCGAGATGCAACGTCAACGGTGCCCCCAGTCCGCTGCCAGCGTCGACATGGCAGCGCCGCGCCTCGGACATCCACGCCGATCCCGCCACCAGGAGTGGCGCCGTCACGGCCACCGCCGTCGCTGCGCGCCACAACCAGGTGCTGCGACGTACGATTCGCTCGTCGCTGCCGTCGAGCTGGCCGGCATGTCGGCGTACCGACGCCAGCTCCCCAGGCAGCAGCAGCGGCAAGGGGCGGCCTGTGGCCCGTCGTAGCGAAGCCCTGGCGCTGACCGCTGCCCGTCGCTCCGCTGCGGTAAAAGTTACCAAGAGCGGTCGCAACCACTCAGCCGCCAGTGCGACGCTACCGTCGCTGCGACGGACGATCAGGCCCTCTTGCTCGAGTGCTTGCAGCACCGCGGTCGCCGCCGCTGGCCCCAGCTCGGCCACATCGGCCAGCCGGGCCACCGTCGATACCGGAGCGGCGGCGAGCTCAGCCAGCATGCGCCGCGCGGCGCGACCGTCGCTGGGCGCGGCCTCCTTGGCCGCTTTTTGCAAAAAACGATCGCGCAACCCCTCCACGCCACCGACGGCACGAAACGCCCGCACGGTATTCACGCGCTCGGCCACCATCGACCCTGCCGCCAGCTGGATCACCGCTGGGGTCACGGGTCCATCGAGGGTCAGCTCTTCGGCCAAGAGGCTGGCCAGGCCGGCTTCGAAATATGCGCCCCCAGCCAGCACGGCTTCCTCGACGAGCTGGGCCACCTCCACTTCCGGCAGCGGCCGGAGATCGACGCGTCCCGGCAGGCGCCCCGTCTTGGTCTCGAGCGCCTGGAGCCGCCACAGGTCTTGCTCTTCGACCACCAGCAAGATCGCTGCGCCGGCCGCCGCAGCCGCGGTCAGCGACGGCAAGATGCCCTCGACATCGGCGTCGTGGGCCAGCGCGTCGTCCACCACCAACACCGACTGGGACGGGGGCGCCGCCTCGTCTGGACCAAACACTTCCCAGCCCTTCGACCGCAGCGCTGGCACCAGACCCGCCTGCACCATCGAGGTTTTGCCGCTTCCCGAAGGTCCGACGAGCACCGTGGCTGGCAGAGAGGTCACCGCATACACCAACGCGTCGCGGTCTCTGAGGCGCTGGAGCCGCGCTGGGCCCGAGGGCAGAAACACCATGCCATCGGCCTCGACGAGCGGTTTCAACGGCCGAAACGGACCAAACTCACTCATGCCATCGCTCTCCCTCGCCGCCCCCGGTCGCCGATGATACAGTCATTTCGTCATGGCGGCCCGACCACGGAACTTCCTCGTCGCCATGGACACAAAAGACAGATGAGGTTCTCGGTCGCGTTGATGATGGTCTTGGGGCTTCCCTCGTGTGCCCGCCTGTCGGGGTACACCGATGCCGGAGCTGATGATGTCAAGGTGGTCCGTGAATACCCCGACGGGGCCGACGGCCTGCAGGCCTTCTACTCCGACGTGCTCGAGGCTGCCCGGCGCGATGAGCGCGACAAGGTCCATGCGCTGCTGGCGACCCTGGTCATCCCCGACAAAGACCTCGTCGCGCTGTTCGGCGACGACGCGACGCTGAAAGCCCGCTATCACTCCATGATGGAGACGCTCATCCACCGTGGCGCGGTGGAGCTGGTGGCCCAGGTCTACGAACGCAAGCTCGACGACGTCTCGGTGGTGGTGGTGGATCTGAAGGGCAAGGCGGCCACGCCGGAGGAGCGCGCCGTCGCTGCCGCGCTGAAGCAGCCACTCACGGTCTATTCGGTGCGCATCAAGCGCAAGAGCGACGACAAGGGGCTGCGCTACGATCTGTTCTTCTATTTCGGAGGCCACTGGCGCACGGGCAATCAGCTGGGCAAGTTTTTGCTACCGCCCACCCCCATGGCGCCGACCAAAGCCGCCGCAAAACCTCCCGACGGCGGCATTCACTGACGGTTGTTGCGCCGACAGGCTTGCCCCGGATACGCTGCCCCGGATGTCGCGCCGTCTCGTTTCGATTTTGACCATGCTCCTCGCCTTCGGCCTCACCGTGCTGGCTTCACCGGCGCGCGCGGAGAAGGTCGCCATCGCCTCGTTCAAGATGAGCGGTGAGCTCGCCGATACGGCGCGCGCTGCGCTACGAGCCAGCCTGGCCGGTGGCCTGGCCGCGGCCGGCTACGACGTCCTCACCGACGAGACGCTGGCCAAAGCCATGAAAGAGGCGCCCGGACTTGGCGGTTGTGAGACGACCGCCTGTCTCAAACGTCTGGCCAGCGTGGCCGGCGCCGACCGCGTGCTGCGTGGCAGCCTCGAGGTGCTGGGCAGCTCGTATCATTTTTCGATGGAGCTCCTCGGCCCCGACGGCAACACCGTCGCCCGCATCGACGACGATTGCCAGGTGTGCAACGCCAAAGAGGCCAACGACAGCCTCTCCACCGCCGCAGCCAACCTCAAGCCGAAACCCATCATCAAGCCTCCGCCTCCGCCGCCGCCCGTCCGCCAGAAGATGTCGCTGTTCAAGACCCTCGGCATCGCCACCGCCGTCGCTGGCGGCGCCGTCCTCATCACCGGCATCGCCCTCGTCGCCGTCGACGGCAACTTCAGCGGCCCCCCACGCACCAAGCTCGACCCGTCCGGCACCCAGACGATCCTCGAGCGCCAGCGCCTGCACACCCTCGGCGGCGGCATCAGCCTGATGCTCGTCGGTGCCGGCCTGGCCGGTGCGGCGGGCGTGTTGTTCTGGAAAGACAGCCGCCGCCCCAAAGTCGACGTCTCGGCCTGGCTCGACCCGACCAGCGCCGGACTCAGCGCAGCCGGCGCCTTCTGATCGCCAGCAGCATCAGCGACGCCACCAGCAACAAGACCTCCCCGCCGTCGGCAACGCCCGCTCCCCCGACGCTGCAGCCGCTCTTGGCCAGGCCCGCGAAGCCAAGTCCACTCTTGGCGCAGTTGAGATAGAGCTGGCCCGGCTGGTTGCACACACAGGCCGGCGCACAGAAGCCCGCCGTCGAGCAGCACCCCGATGCGCAATCCTTCCCGCTGCGACATGCCGCCGAGCAGCCACAGGTATCGCCGCCGCAGTCGGCCAACGTCACCGTCTGGCCAGCGCCGCAAACTGGATCCGCGGTCCCACACGTCGTGTCCGCCTTGCACACGGTGCCGCCTGGGCACGACAGCTCCTCGTGGCCGACCGAGGCGCAGCACACGCCACCGTCGGGCATACAGTGCGCCGCCCCACACCCCGACGTGCCAGGCCCACACTGCGCCGACGCCACCCCGCCCGAGCTGACCCAGGCGACAAAGAGGCCCAGCGAGGCAACGATCCACAGACGACGCGCTACTGACAAACGAGGCACGGACTTTGACATGTTGAGGTTGACTCCCAAGGGAGCTTGCGATAATAACCCCGATGGCCGTAACCCGGCTATGGTGGATGTAGCTCAGTCGGTAGAGCAATGGATTGTGGATCCATGGGTCGCGGGTTCAAGCCCCGTCATTCACCCCAAACGCCCTAACTTCCCCCGAAGTTAGGGCGTTTTTATTTGTCGTCTGCAATACTGACGGCGGCCATGCCGAGACTACGCAACGCGATGCATGCGCTCTGGGTCTTCGCACTGGTCTCGGTGCTGCTCATCGCCTACGGCTTCGGCCGCATCGGCACCTGGTTCGTGCCCCAGGCCCGTCGCGTGGCCGCCATCGGGCGCCTCCGCGGTCGCAGCCTCCGTCGCGGCATGACCTGGCTCGGCGCCACCTTCATCAAGATGGGCCAGGTCATGAGCACCCGCCCCGACCTGTTCTCGCCAGAGGTGATTTCCGAGCTGCGTCAGCTGCAAGATCGTCTGCCGCCCTTTGCTTTCGCTGAGGTCCAACGAGCTCTTCCCCCGTCGCTGGTCGCCGATCTGGTCGAGCTCGACGAGACCCCGGTCGCCGCCGCCAGCGTGGCCCAGGTCCACCGCGGCCGGCTTCGGTCCGGCGAAGAAGTCGCCATCAAAGTCTTGCGCCCGAATGTCCGCATCCAGGCCGAGCGTGACGCGGCCCTCTTGCTCTTCGCCGCACGCATCCTCGGTCTCCTGCCGAGCGTGAAGCGCTCCAACCCCGTCGGTCACACCGCGGCCTTCGTGTCCGGCATCATCGAGCAGACCGATCTGCGCGTCGAGGCAGCGCACTATCAGCGCTTCCGCACCAACTTCGCCAGCACGCCGACCATCAGCTTTCCGGCGATTTTCCCGTCGCTGTCCGGCGAACGGGCCATGGTCATGGAGTTCGTCCGGGGCCGCAAGGTCGACGGCCCGTTGTCCGCCGCGGAGCGCGCCTCGGCCGCCCGCATCATTCGCGCCGCCACGTTCAAGATGTGTTTCGACGACGGCTTTCTGCACTGCGACATGCATCCGGGCAACATGCTGCTGCGCGACGACGGCGTCTTGATCCTGTTCGACGTCGGCCTGGCCAAGCTGCTCGACGACCGCGTGCTCAGTCAGTTCATCGACCTCACCAAGTGCCTCACCATGGGCGCCGCTGACGACGTGGTGGCGCATCTCGAGCGCTTCCACGAGTACGTCGGCAACATCGACTGGGTCACGCTGCGCAGCGACGTGGAGCTGCTCATCGCCCGCTTCCGCTCCCAGGACGCAGGCCAGCTCGAATACGGCGACCTCATCGGCAGCCTCTTGGCCCTGGCCCGCAAATACGAGGTCCGGCCCATCACCGACATGATGCTGGTCTTCGTGGCCATGATCACCGCGCAAGGCATCGGCAAGCAGCTCGATCCCGACGCCAATATCTTCGGAGAGGTGGCCGCGGCGCTCATGCCCATCCTCATGCGCCGCAACGAGGCCATTCCGACGACGAACGCCGCTCAGTCGGCCTTGAAGGCAAACGGATAGACGAACGCCGCCTCGCCGTTGCCCTCGGGCTTCGGGAACGCCCAGGTCTTGAGCCGCTCCACGATGCACTGATCGAGCTTGGGCGCTTTCATCGTCGACGACTTGACCGTCGCTTCTTTGACGGCGCCGGCAGCAGACACCACCACGGCAACCTCGATGATGCCAGCCGGCGTTTCTTTGACGTGGTTGGCGTCGAAGCAAGCCTTGACCTCCGACAGCTTCGGCTTGACGGCGTCGACGACCTGCTGCGGCGTCAGCTTCCCGACGGCAGGCTTGGGCGGCGCGACGGGCGCCGAGAACACGAACGGATAGATGGCACCCATGAGCGCACCACCGCGAGGCTTGGGAAACGTCCAGCGGCCGAACGCAGCGGCGATGCAGCCGTCGAGCGCGGCGTTGCTCGACGCTTCTTTCGGCTTGGGGTTGGTGACGTGCCCGTCGGGCTCGATGGCAAACTCGACCACCAGCTTGCCGGTGGCGCTGCCCTTGTCGCGCATGCAAGCTTTGACATCGCCGAGGTGACTCTCGACGGTCTTTTTGACCTCTTCGTTGCTGAGAGGCGCGTCAGCCGACGCAGAGAAAGAAACGAGCGCGAGGGAAGCAATCAGGATGGCTCTCATGCCGGCACCATACTGCGAGCCTTCCCTCGCGCCAAGACCTGCGCGGTTCAGCGAAGGCCAACACGGCCCGGCGCACAATGGTCGTCCGCCGACGCCGAGCCCTCCTTTTAAGCCTGAGGGATATCGCCGCGCTCGCGAAACCAGGCGATGGCCTCGTCGAAGGCGTCGAAAATAGACGTCGGCACGAAGCCGAGCTCGCGCTGGGCCTTGGCGGTCGTGGCGTGCTTGCCGCCATTCAAGATCTTGATCGTCCCGGGAGTAAACCGCGGCGGCACGTCGGGAAAAAACATGCGCATGACCAGGCTCGACACCGCGGCGATCGGCATCATCACCGACGGAGGAATCTTGAACCGCGGCCGCGGCACGCCGAGCCGAGCCGTCAGATGATCGATGATCTCGTCGAGGGTGTGATGCCCACTCGACAGGATATAGCGCTCGCCCTTGACGCCGCGATCCATCGCCAACAGATGCCCGGCAATGACATCCTTGACCGACACGAACTCGAACGCGCCCGGCACATAGGCCGGCATCTTCTGGTGCGCGAGGTCGAGAATCGTCTTGCCCACCGACGACGGCCGGTAGTCGTGCGGCCCGACGACTCCACACGGATTGACGATCACCGCATCGAGGCCACGGTTGACCGCGCGATGGACCTCGATCTCCGAGATGGCCTTAGACAGCTCGTAGTCGAGGTGGGTGTCGAACGGATTGACGGTGTGCGTCTCGTCGCTGGGCCCGCCGTCCGGGTTCTTGCCGACGGCGCCAAACGACGAGCACACCACCACCCGCTTGACCTTCTGCTTCTCGGCCGCCGACAGCACATAGCGCGTCCCAAGCACGTTGCTGTTGAAGATCTCGTCGGCGTCGCCCTTGCGCAAAGAGACGAACGCAGCGACGTGATAGGCGCGGTCGCAGCCGGCCATGGCCCGCTCCAGCGTCGGCACATCGCGCAGATCTCCCTCGACGCGCTCGAGGTCGAGCCCATCGAACGGCCGCTGATCCGAGCCCGGCCGCACCAAGGCGCGCACGCCTTCACCGCGCGCCAAGAGCGCCCGCACCAGATTCGCCCCGACATGCCCGGTCCCGCCGGTGACAAACGTGGTCATGAGAGGAGCTTCTCCATGTAAGGCACGAGCTGGTCTTCGGCGATGCGCTCCTGCTTCATGGAATCGCGCTCGCGGACGGTGACGCCCTGGCCGGCGATGGTGTCGCCGTCGACGGTGATGCACACCGGGGTCCCGATCTCGTCCATGCGCCGGTAGCGCTTGCCGATGGCCGCCGTCTCGTCGTAGGCGACGTTCCAGCGCTTGCGCAGGTCGGTGTGGATCTTCTCGGCGCGCTCGTCCATGCCGTCCTTGCGCACCAACGGCAACACCGCGGCCTTGATCGGCGCCAGACGCGGATGCAGACGCAACACCACGCGCACCTCGCCATTGGCCTCGTCCTCGTCGTAGGCCTCACACAAAAACGCCAGCGTGGCCCGATCAGCGCCTGCCGACGGCTCGATGACGAACGGGATGTAACGGGCCTTTTCCACGTCGTCGAAATAGCTGAGCTTGCCTTTGGAATACTCGGCGTCTTCGGCCACCATCGGGAAGTCCTGGAGCTCTTCGCCGTGCCATTTGCCGACGGTGCGCATGCCGATCTGGTGCTGGCGCAGGTCGTAGTCCGTGCGGTTGGCGATGCCCTCGAGCTCGCCCCAGCCGAACGGAAACAGATATTCCACGTCCGTCGTCGCCTTGGAGTAGTGGCTGAGCTTCTCTTTTTCGTGCTCGCGGAAACGCAGCTTTTCGAGCTTCATGCCGAGCGCGAGATACCAGGCCTTGCGCGCCTCGACCCAGTACTTGAACCATTCCTCGTCGGTGCCGGGCTTGCAGAAGAACTCCAGCTCCATCTGCTCGAACTCGCGCGAGCGGAAGGTGAAGTTGCGCGGGTTGATCTCGTTGCGGAAGCTCTTGCCGATCTGTGCGATGCCGAACGGCACCTTGACGCGCGACGAGTTCACCACGTTGGCAAAATTGGCGAAGATGCCCTGCGCCGTCTCGGGACGGAGATACGTCTTGTTGGAGCTCTCGACGAGCGGGCCGAGGTGCGTTTCAAACATGAGGTTGAACTTGCGCGCCGGGGTCAAGTCACACGGCTGCTTCTTGGGCTCGCCGCAGTGCTCGACGGGGACCTTGGTCGGCAACACGCCGGTGTTCTCATAGTCGGGCTCGATCTCGTCGCAGCGAAAGCGCTTCTTGCAGGTCTTGCAGTCGACGAGTGGGTCGGCAAAGTTGGAGACGTGCCCCGACGACTTCCACACCATGGGGTGCATCAAGATCGACGAATCGAGGCCCACCACGTCGTCGCGATCGCGGATCATCGCCTGCCACCAGGCGTCCTTGACGTTGCGCTTCAGCTCGACGCCGAGCGGACCGTAGTCCCAGGCGCCGTTGATGCCGCCGTAAATCTCCGACGACTGGAAGATGAAACCGCGCCGCTTGCAAAGCGCGTTGAGCTTCTCCATGAGCTGCGACGATTCAATCGGCATGATGTCGCGGGCTTACCACGAAACGGCTTGGTCCGTCACTCGATACGCGCGGTGGTGGAGGAACGGCAAGCGGAGGGACGGGATGGCACAGGACTGGGGCCCCGCGACGTCTGGACTCCGTCCGCAAACTCTACTCCGCAGGCTTCGCCTGCTCTGCAGAGCTTTGGGCCCTTTCCAGCCTGCTCCCCAGTCCCGTGCCATCCCGTCCCTCCGCCTTGTGCGAGCTTCGCGGGTGGGATGCTCGTCGGTGAGTGGGTTGGTTGGTGGAACGTGGGGGCTAGGGCAGTGTGACTGTCGTGCTGGTTGCGGCGCTTTCGCGACCGGCTTCGTCGACTAGCTGGACGGTGTAGTCGAAGGGGGCGTTGCGGGGCGACTCGGCGCCGAAGTGTACCGCGAAGGGGAAGGTGCCGCGGGTGCCGCGCGTGACCAGATCACCGACGGGGAAGTCGATCTTTTGTGGGCCGGCCTGGGTCTGGACGGTGACGCGGACTTTGACGATGGGGAGGTCGCCGCGGTGAAAGCTGAGGAGGCCCTGGACGTTGAAGACGCCGTCGGCGCCGCGGTGGCCGACCGATGGCATGGCCAGATCGTCGACGACGGGGGCCAGGGGATTGTCGCACCCGGCCACGAAAACCAGCGCCAGAGCGACTGTGGACAGAAAACGCATGGAAGAACGCGAAGCAAACCACATGCCGCACCTCGAATCCAAAAACGACAGCCGAAAACGGCCACTTTCAAGGGGTTAGCCGTGCTGCTGGCCACCCTGCCAACGTTCGTTAACGCTCAGCGTGCTATTTTGCAACTGTTGTGACAGCGACTCCGCCTGTGCGCCCATCCCGATCCGAAACATTTCCCTATGAGGAACGGGTGTTCACCCTGTGCGACGGGGTGCCGGTCCGGTATTTCGATAGCGATCCTGCTGGATCAACGCGGCCGGCCCTGGTCTTCATCCATGGTCTCGGCGCAAATCTGACTCATTTCGAATATGTGGCTCCACCCCTCGACGCGCAAGGGTATCGCGTCATGGGACTCGACCTGCCCGGCTTTGGGTTGTCCGGCAAGCCCCACCGTCGCTACACCATCGACTATCTCGCTGCCGCCATCCCCGCCCTCCTCGATCATGCCCACATTCACAGAGCGGTCCTCTTTGGCCATTCGCTCGGCGGCCTGTGTGCGGCAGCGACGGCGATGCGTCATCCGGACCGGGTCTCGGCGCTGGTCATGGCCAGCCCGGCGGGCCTGTTTTCCGTCCCGCAACCGCTCCGGTTCTTGTCACGCGCTGTCTTTTCCGAGGTATTTTTGGGCCCGGCACTCCAACACACGGCCCGGCAGCTCCTCGGTCGCGTCTTCTGGAAATCCAACGAGCGGACCGAGCGCTTCGTGGCCCAGAGCGTGACCCGGCCCGACGCTCGCTTTGTCGCCGATCTGGCGCGGGTGATGTCGCAAGCACGCGGCGACCTCGTCGGGTATCATCTGCTGTCGCGGGCGCACGAGATTTCGACGCCGACGTTGGTGCTGTGGGGGCAACGCGAACGACTCCTGCCATCGTCGTCGGTGGCGGGTTGGGTCGCAGGGCTGCCAAATGGACGTCTGGAGGTCATTGCAGAGTGCGGACACATGTCGATCATAGAAGAGCCAGGCGAAGTGCTTACACGTACGAGCGCGTTCTTGAGAGGCTGCGGCGCCTGGCCACAGCCCACGTCTCCGGCGAGATCTGCGACGATCCCGACGAGGAGCTGATCGAGAAGACCGAACGGATCATCACCAAGCTGTTCCGGTACTATTTTCGGCCCGAGGTCACCGGACTCGAAAACGTCCCCGACGAGCCGAGCATGCTGGTCGGCAATCACGACGGCGGTTACCTCCCCGTCGACGGCATCTGCCTCGGCGCAGCGTGGCATCAGCACTTTGGCTACAAGCGACCGCTCATCTGGCTGATGCACGATTTTCCGTTTCGCATCTCGCCCCGCCTGACCAATTTCCTGTCGCGCTGTGGCGTCCGGCCGGCGTCGCGGATCTGGCTCAGGGATGCGTTCGATCGCGGCCGCAGCATGTTCGTGTACCCCGGCGGCGCCCACGAAGCCTTCCGACCATATGTCGATCGGCGCCGCATCGAGCTCGGTCACCGCACTGGCTTCATCGCCGAAGCGCTGACCCGCAAGGTGCCCATCGTGCCGGTCGTCTCCGTCGGTGCGCACGAGACGTTGTTCGTCATCTCGCGCGGCAGCTGGCTGGCGCACAAGATCCCGTTCGTGAAAAGGTTTCGCTCCGATGTGCTGCCGTTGTGGATTGGCTTGCCGTGGGGTATTGGCTTTGGGCCCCTGCCACATCTGCCGTTGCCGGCCAAGATCAAGGTCGAGGTGCTGCCGCCGATTCGCCTGTGGGAAGAGCTCGGCGACGACAGCACCGAGAGCCCGAATCTACAAGCCGGGCTCGATCTCGTACGCCGTCGCATGCAAACGGCCATCGACGCGCTCTACGACGCCAGGCACTATCCCATCCTCGGATGAAGCTCTTCGCGCCCAACCCCGCCAAAGCCACCGTCGAGCGCTTCGCCCTTTTCTATAGCCCGGTATGGATGGCCGTCATGGCCTGGGTCACGCTCAGCGGCGTCTTTCGCGACTTCGGCAACGTCGCGTACGTGGCGCTCGGCGTCGGCCTGGCGTTGCCGCTGTGGCTCCTGCCGTTCTTCGTCGAGCGCGACAAGCCGTTGTGGGACCGCCACGCCTTTCGCTGGAGCGCGCTCCTCTTGGTCTTCAGCGCCATCCAGAACTATTTCGGCGCACAGCTCTTCTTCCGCACTTTCGGCATGGAATATCACTTCCGCACCGACTGGATTCTATACGGCTCGCCCGTCTTTCTCACCTGGCTCACCTGCGCCTATTTCTCGACGTATTTCGTGCTGATGCAGGTCGGCTGGCGCCTCGCCAAACAGAGCCTCGCCGCCCGCATCTTTCTGTCCTACGCCATGGCCTTCGGCGAAACCGCGGCCATGGCCAACCGTCATCTGGCCGGCTTCTTCTCGTACCGCGACCCCACCTTCGTCATGCTGTGGGGCTCGCTCGCCTACGGCACCATCTTCTTCGTCACGCTGCCCCTGTTCGGCAGGCTCGACGAAGAACGGCCCAACACCCGCCCCTTCCGCACCGAGCTCTGGGACCTTTTGGCGCTGAACATGATCTGCCTCTGCCTTTACGAGGTCTTCGACCGCACCCTCTATCGCTGGCTCCGCTGAGCGTCGTCAGCACGGTCCCTACGGCGGCGCACCGGCGAGGATCCAGCGACGCACCAGGTCGATCTGGCACGCCGGCAACGGCTCCGAGCCGAGCTCACCCTTCGGCATCTGCGCACCCGCGCACGGCATGGCCTCGGTGAGCTTGTGATAGATGTAGCTCTGCTCTGGCCGGCTGGGCACGACCAACAGACCGCCGCAGCTCTCGTCGATCATCTCCATCGTCTGCGTGGGCCTGTTGACGAGCTGCGCGTAGGCCATCCCGCGAAGCAAGACCACTGCGGCCGAGCCGCTATGACAGATGGTGCAATGCTGGTCGAACAGCGTCTGTAGGTTCTCGAACGTCGGCGACACCCCGCCATCGCCGACGAGACACGGCAGCGAAAGGTCGGGCCCGACCACGCTCAGATCGTTTTCGTGCGCGGTCTCTTGTCCGCAGCCCACCAACGCGCAGCAGAGGATGACGCTCCACACTCTCACAGACCACATCATGTCCGAGCCCACTCACCGCCTGGGACAAAGACACCATCTGACACAGCGGACCGCGCCAAACGCGCACAACCAGTTCTTTCAGCTCAATTGTGCCTCTAGCGTCGGGTGGCGATGACGCCTACGTAGCTACCGGTGCAGGCTTTGCCGTTGATGGTTTCGCTGGTGTCGGCGGTGACGGCGAGGGTATCGCCGGACAAAGTCAGCGTCGAGGATGTGACGGTGACGGTGACGGAGCCGCCCGTGCAGCTCTGGCCTGCGTCGGCGGTGGCGAGGTTGCCGGCCACCGAGAAGTTGATCGGACAGGCTGTGTTGGTGGACGTGGTGACACGCAGCTTCTGCGCGTTATCGCTGGTGACGGTGAGCATCGCCCCCGTCGCTGCCAGGTCGAGATCGGGAATAGCTGAGCCGCCTGGACAACTGGTGGTGGCCTTGCCAGCGGTGGCCGCCCAGGTGCCGACAAACTTCGGGGTCAGGTCGGTGCCGTTGCAGCCGGCCACGAGGCAAAGCAGAAGCAGAGGTCGTAAGCGCATGGGTCCTCCTTAGACGTAGGCCTCGACGCCAATGCAACTGCGGCGCCAGCAGAAAGTCGGCGTGCCGCGGCGGGCCCTGTCAGATATTGCGCACCGAAGTGGCGGAAGCTGTGCTGTTCGTGGCGTCAGTGAACGAAGTGCTGCTTGGCCGGCGCACTTTTCCGACGACGATGGCGACGGCTGATCACCACGAAGACCAGATAGCCGAACCCGAGCACGGCGAAGAAGGCAGCGGAGATGAGGAGGTTGCGACGCACGTCACGGTTGTCGCTTTCGTCGAACGATTGCATCTTCGCAGTCGCGGCGCGGCCGAGCAGCGTCTTGACCTCGTCGACGGGAATTCCAAAATTCAAAGACTCGCCGCCCACCAGCTTGCCCACTGCCACTCCGACCACCAGGCCATCGGTGCTCATGATGGGGGAGCCGCTCGAGCCAGGTGAGACCGCCGCCGAGATCTGAATGCCCCACGACTCCATGGAGTGCTCGGGCTTGCCGCCGAGCGACTCTTTGATCGCATCGAGTCCCTTGGCGTCACGGAGCGCGGAGACGATGCCCGCCGACACGGTGGTGGAAAGGCCCATGGGGCTGCCGACCACCACGATCTCGTCGCCAATGTGGAGCGCGTGGCTATCGCCGAGGCCGAGCGCGGGAAAGCCATCGCCGGGCACCTTGAGGATGGCCAGATCTTTGGCTTCGTCGCTGACCAGGATGCCGGTGACTTCGATCTTGCGATCGCCGGCCAAGGTGGCGGTGATCGCCGGCGCGTGATCGATCACGTGGTAGTTGGTGATGATCCGCCCGTCGCTGGAGATGAAGAATCCGGTGCCGGTCGCGATTTTTTCGCCGCTCGCATCGTGGACGGTGAGCAACACCACCGACGGCTTCACTTTCGCTGCCAGCTCCTGTAAGCCCCCCGCGTGGCTGCGAGAAACCACCAGCAAAAACAGGCAGGCGAGCCGTGAGCGCATGGGCGGACCCTACCAAATCTTCGGCTTACGGCAAGGCGTAGGGCGCAGCGAAGTAGGCTTTGACGGCCGTTTTGAACGAGGTGGGTAAATAGGTTTGGTCGCCAGCGCCGGTGCCGTAGACGATGCCGACACCGCCCGCCTGGGCCCATTCGTCGACGTGGGCGAAGAAATAGTGGGAGCGGTTGTCGCGGAATGCGCCGACCGTGCCGCCTGGCGTTGCCGACGGTTCGCCGAATGGGACCTGCCACCAGATGACCGGCAACTTGAGACCGTCGCTGATGGCTTTGTCCCATTGCAGGCGCTGATGAAAATGGGGCAGCTTGGTATTGGATTCGTCCCAGTAATAAACGGGCAAACACGTGGTTCCGCCGCCTTTGTCGCAGGTACACATCGGCTGGTGGTTGGCTTCGTAACAGCCGGCATCGCGGTCGCTCATGTCGCTGGCGACGAAGGCGCCTTGGTCGAGGCCCACTTTCTTGAAGAAAGCGACGGTCTTGTTGGCCTCGGCGACGACGTTGAAGCCGGGCGTGGTGTTGCGGTCGATATCCATGTTCGAGGAAAACGGGCTGGCGTGAAATCCGATGAGCGCATTGGGTGCGCGTGTGTGCACCATGGCGACGAGACAGTGGCCGAAGCCGACCAAGGTGTCGGGCTCGGCGGCGCACTCGGTGGCGCCCGATTTGGAGACGAGGACGACGCGTTTGGTGGGGTCGGTGCCGTCTTTTTGCGTGTAGCCCCAAAAGTCGGGCTCGTGGTGCAAGACCACGGGGCCACCCTCGGTGGCGATGGTGGCTAGGGCCTGTTTGAAGTCGGTGAAGTAGGTGGTCATGAAGGCCGCGTCGGCGAGCGTGGTGAGGTTGCCGTCGCCGTGTGCGGCCATGGCGTAGTAGGTGAACATGGGGATCTGGCCGTGCTTTTTGGCCTCGCGCATGCGGACGCCGACATAGTCGGGGTTGGCGTTCCAGGTTGGCCAGCCGCCCTCGGTGGAGAGGCCGACGATGTAGTGATAGTGGAGGTCGAGGGTGACACCGAGGTTGTAGGCGTCGTCGTTGCCGCCGTTGGTGCCGTCGTTGCCCATGCCGACGAGAAAATGGCCGGTGTGGGTGGCGCCGAGCTTGGTGGTGAAAACATGGGCCGGGGATCCGGGGATCACGGCCATGTCGCCGGAGCTGCCGCCCGTGCCGCCGGTGCCGCCACTTCCGCCCGTGCCGCCACTCCCGCCAGTGCCGCCAGCGCCGCCGCTCCCCCCCGAACCGCTCAGATCGACCTCACCACCGTCGCTGCTACTGTTGTCGACACCGCACGCACCGAGCGCCAAACACAGCACCAACGTCAATCTCTTCACGGGATCGCCGGCTGGCTGCAAACATTTCCGATGCAATCGAGCGCACCGCAGCAATCACTCTGCTTGGTGCACTTGCCAAACTCCGGCACACACCCGGCGGGCTTGTCACCACAAGTCAGCATGCCGGCGCCGTTGTCGACGCAGTAGCCGCTGCAGCACTCGTCGCCGGTCTCGCAGCTCACGCCATTGGTCTGGCACGGCTGATTGACCCAGAAGGCCCGCATGTTGCCGGACATGATCTCCTGACCCGGCAAATAAAACGCCGGATGACTCGGATCTTGACCGGGTTTCGGATTGGGATCAATCGCCGCCACCCACAGCTTCTTCGTCGGTGGCGTGGTTGCCGCCGCACCGCTTTGATATGGGAAATACGGCTCGGTGGTGGCGACATTTCCGTACAAACGACGCGAGGTAAAGATCACCCAATAATATCCGCCAGCAGCGATGGGCGTCACGTTGGGCTCGAAGTTGAGCTGCTGATCGTCCATGTGGTTGTTGGCGTTGGTCGGCAGATACGACGTCGTGCAGTCGCTCTTGAGACCATTGGCGGCGCACAAGGCCATCGGCGAAAAGCGGGTCGTCCCCGTCGCTGCATCGGGCAAGTCGGTGATCCACAGCTCGGCTTGCGCTGGGCTGCGGGTGTTGAGGACCGAACCGCCGTCGCCGCATGCGGTGACCGTGTTCTGGAAGAGCAGCATCTTGGAGTCGGGCGTGAACGACGGCCAGCCGACATAGTGACCGGCGGGCGCGCGGAACAGCTCGCGCAAAGCATTGAAGGTATATGGCGACGATCCGCCGCACGTCGTCGACGCCATGGGCGCGCCGCAGTCGAAGTCCATCGCCGCCAGGGACACGCCGTTCCCCGCAGTGACTCCATTGGCGCCGCTGCCCTCCCAGAAGTTGAAGGCGACGTGCCGACCGTCGGGGGAGAACGACGGCGTGACAGCACGGGTGACGGCGGTCTTGAAGCCGCTCGAGGTCTTGCTGGCGACCGGATTGCGCGAGTAGAGGTCCGAGTCATTGGGCCAGGCGTGATAGTCCTCGCGCGATCCGAGCAGCGCCATCGTCCCGTCGGGATACGCGCCTGAATAGGTGAAGGTGCCGGTGTCGTAATTGCCGATGTTGTTGCCCGTCTTGAGATCGAAGACCGAGCCGATGTCCTGCGCGATGGACGTGGCGGTGAACAGCGTCGAGCCGTCGGAAGAGACCTCATGACACACGTGACAGGTGCCCTTCAGCGACGGGACGGCCAACTGGGGCTGGAACCCGCCGGGGTCGATGGACAAGACCGCGCCGTTACCGTCGGAGCCGTTTTGCATGCCGGGGTTGAGCTTGCTGTTATAGGTGTTGTAGTAGACCGTGCCGCGCAGGCGACTGCCGGCGATGGTCGAGGTCAGGCTGAGTGGACCGAGCACGGTGGCGCCGTCGGAGATCTTGACCTCGATGGTGAGCGCGTCCCCAGCGTTGGAGTTGGTCGCCAACGTCCAGGCCGTGGCGTCGACGGGCGCGTTGACCAGATCGCTGCCGGCGTAATAGCCCTGGAAGTCGAAGTTTTGCTGCTTGAGATGAATCCAGACAGCGTTGGCGTGATAGCCGGCCGGCACCGACCACTGCAAAAGTGGCGGCAACATGCCCCGTGGCCAGATCGTGCCGTCGTAGGGATAGAGCATGGTAAACGCGGCATTGGCGCCAGATCCGCCGTCGAGCAGCGTGACCGTCGCGGGTGGCGGAGCGCCTCCGAGTGGCACACCGCCCACGCCGTTGAAGCCACCTGGCGGCGGAGCGCCGGCGTCATCGGGCGTCTGCGGGCCAGTGCCAGAATTCGCGTTGGACCCCAGATTCTTCGAGGCGACTGTCACCGTCAGCACCGCGGTTGCTTGGTCGCCACCGACGGTGGCGGTCACATGCGCGACACCGGCGTTGTGTCCGTTGGCGGTAAACACGCCGTCGCCGCCGCCCAGCGTGCCGAGCTCGCCACGATCGATCTGCCAGCTGGCCACCACCGGTCCTGCGCCATAGGACGCGGTGAATGTGATCGGGGTGGTGGTCACCACCCCGTTGGTGATGGTCACCGTCGCCGACGCTGGATTGGGCGAGATCGAAAGCGGCATGGACACCGCCGCATCCCCGCCATCGCCGCTGCCGCCGTCGTCTGGCGCCCCGCCACCGTCCCCATTCGCCAACGGGCTATCACACGCAGCAACGCCCAAGACCAACAGCAACACCAGTCGCATCGAGACCTCAGCGCAAACACAGTGCGCTAGATCATTTTATCCCAATTCCGGGCGATTAGGTCTGACGCGCTCTTGGCAGCGTTCAAGGAAGCTGGATGATCCGAATCCGGCCGTTTTTCCCGTCGCCGACGAAGAGCTGCTTGCCATGGATGGCGAGACCAAAGGGCAGAAAGAACTGGGCGCTACAAGCCGACCCATCCTGAAAGCCCGTGGTCTGATCACTGGTGATGGTGATGGTGGTGCCGTCTGGAGCAATGCGGCGAATGGCATTGTTTCCAGTGTCGACCACGTACACGTTGCCAGCGTCATCGACAGCGACACTCGTCGGTGAGTAGAACCGGGCGTCACTGCCCTTGCCGTCGACGAAACCCTTGGTGCCGTTGCCGGCGAGCGTGGTGGTTGTCCCGTCGGCGGCAACTTTGCGGATCGTGTGAAAGTTGTCGGCGACATACACGGTGCCGGTGCTGTCGACTGCGAGGCCAATCGGGGCGCGAAAGCTCGCGGTGCCGCTGGCCCCGCCCGTGCCGTCGGTGTACGTGTCCATGCCGTTGCCGGCCAACACGGTGACCGTGCCACTCGGGTCGACCTTGCGAATGCGGTGGTCGATCTCGTCGGCGGCGTAGACCACACCGGCGCTGTCCACCGCGATGCCGAGTGGTGTCTTGAGATCGTTCCCTTTGCTCAAGGTGGTCGATGCGCCGTCGAGCGCCAGTTTGACGATGCGACCGTTCTCGGCGACGTACACGTGGCCTGCGCTGTCGACCGCCAGGCCGCCGATGTCGCTGAATCGGCTGGTGCCGCCCACGCCGCCAGTGCCGTCTACTTGGCCCATCGTGCTGCTGCCCCCCGACAGGACGGTGACCGCGCCGGCTGGCGTGACTTTGAGCACCTGGAAGTGCGCGCCCGCATAGACATTGCCGGCGTTGTCGACGGCCACAGACAACCCACCCGACTGGAAGTCGGGCATGGTGGCATTGCCGACCAACGTGCTCACCGTGTAGTCGCTGCAGTGCGTACCTACCCCTGCAAGGTCGTTCGGCGCTGAGAGGTCGTTTGTGGCGGTGAGGGGCTCAGTGCACCCAAGGGACAGGATGATAGAGACGGCCATTGCGCGTTTGATCATGACGGAGACGAGCTGCAACTGCGGCGCCAGCCCAAAGTTGGCGTGATCACGGCGGGCGCCGTCAGATTTTGGTCAGCGAGGTGTTGCTAGCTGCGCGACAGCGATGTCGCGCGGGCCAGCGCCCAGGTGGGGAAGTAGTCTTTGTAGAGGCGGTAGTCGAGCATCGCCGTCGAGAAGAAGACGCCACTTTGTGACTGTTGCGGCCAAGCACCGTCGGTGCCGAGCGCTTGCAGGCTGATGAGGCACTCGAGGCCACGGCGGATGGCGGGGTTGCTGGGTTCGATGGACTCGAGGAGCGCCAGCGTGGCCCAGGCGGTCATGGCCGCCTGGCTCTCGGGGTGCTCGACGTAGGTCTCGGTCATGCAGCTCGACCAGTGCTCGCCCCAGCCACCGTCGGACTTTTGCTTGCCGAGGAGCCACGAAGCGGCGCGGGCGATGGCTGGATCGGTGGCGGGTACGCCGGCTGCCGAGAGCGCCTCGATGACGTGGAAGGCGGCGTAGGTGAAGTTGACGCCCCAAAATCCAAGGTAGCTACCGTCGCTGAGCTGCCGCGACTTCAACAGCTTGATGCCTTGGCCAATGGCAGAGGCGATCTCTTTTTCGAGAACGTGCGGATAGGCTTTGGCGAAGCGGGCCAAGGCGCCCACGCACGACGCGGTGCACTCGGTGTACGAGCGCTCGGTCATGCAGTTACCGTACATCTCCGACGGGTTGACCCACTCGAGCAGCACCGAGCCGCGACGCCGCTCATAGGAGCCGAAGCCGCCGTCGTCGTTCTGGCGGCGCAAGATGAACTGCGCAGCCTGGGCCAGGCGTTCGTCGGAGATGCGCTCGGTGACGAGCTCGGGATGTTCTTGGAGTCGCTGGTGTACACCGAGCACCGCGGTCAGGGCTTCGGCCGTGCAGTCGGAGACCGGCCAACGATGAACGCCGTCGGAGAAACACCAACCGCCGACGATGGGCTCACGTCGCTGGCGACCGATCTCCGGCAGCTCTTCTTGCAATTGAGTTGCAGAAAACCAAGCATAGCCGCGCGACAGCGACTCCACCGAAGTGGTCAGGCTCGGCGCAGCCAGCATGGCGCGCATGGCAAAGGCCGTGTCCCACGCCGTGGAATGGGCGCCGGCATAGCGAATGCCTTCGGCGTCGTCCCACCAGCGCCAGGTCTCGAGCGCTTCCAGCGACGAGGCCAGCCGCGGATGGGCCGGGTTCTCGGAGTGCAGCGCCAGGATATTCAGGATGGCATTGACCGGCGACAGACCTTGGCCGCGCGACGCCTCGACCTCGTACTCGATGCGGCCATAACAGCGATCGAGCGCCGCACGACGGAGCCGCGCCGGAATGCGTTTCTCGAGGCGGGCGAGGATGTCCCAGGCCAGGCGCAGCGGACGCGACGGGCGCACATAGACATCGCGCGACGCCAGATTGTGCCGGTGCTTCGAAAAATCGATGTCGCCATACGGCTGGCCGTAGAGCTCCTGGCGCAGCTCGTCGCGGAGCGGGCCGAGATCGAACGTGAAGCGCTTTCCGTAGAGATAGCCGATGCCGAGATAGATGTAGCGGGTGTGGCAGTAAAAATTATTGGGCTGCACCGGCACCCAGTCGGGCAACAGAAACAGCTCGGGCGGGATGGGATTCACGCCGTCCCAGCCGTAGAGGCCCAGCATCGCCAGCCAGAACTTGCCCCAGCTCGGCACGCCGAGCACGCCTTCTTGGCGCAGCCAGCGACGGGCAGGAACCAGCAACGGATGATCGGGGCCGAGGCCCAACGTGCGCAAGGCGACGTAGGCCATCGACGTCATGTACACGTAGCCAGGGCCTTCGCCATGCATCGGCCAGCTGCCGTCGGGCAGCTGCGTCACCTGGAAGTGACGAATGGCGCCATCGCGCTCCGCGTCGGAGAGCGGCCACCGCCCGGTGATCTTGCGGGTCAGCACGTACTGCGAGAGCAGCATGCTGTTCCACACCATCTCCGCTTCCCAGTAACCACCCGGCTGCTGAACGGAAACGAGGTGCGAGAGGGCGCGGGCGAGAGGCGCCGGCAACGCCTGCAGCGACGGTGACGGCGACTCGACCTGCATCAGATCTGCCCGCTCGGGTTCTTCTGCAAATACTCTTCCCACTTGCGGATGGTCAGCGCCTGGAACTGATGCACCGCCGGGTTCATCTCGGCGATTGGCTGATCGAAGTGACGGTTGTAGCCCTCTTGTTCGGCTTCGACAGCCAGCTTGTCCTCGTCGATGAGCGGGCCGACCTGGATCTTCTTGGCCAGCGGCAAGATGACCTTGTTGATGAACGACTGCGGCAGCTTCAGCCACGGCAGGCCCGGGATCGACAACAGATCTTTGTGGAAATAGAAGATGAAGATGGCACGCGTGGTCTGCTCGTCGATGGGCAGAACGAAGCACCAGTGCTTGATGCGGTTGTCGGTGTTCGAGCGCTGGTACGGATACTCGTAGCCGAGCGTGATGTGGTTGGCGGCGCTGGTGTTGCGGTTGACGAACCAGGCAGTAATGCCGCCGCCACCGACGACAGTGTCGTACTCGAGCTCGACGGTGTCACCCTTCGACTCGAGCCGGGTCAGCTTGGCGTCGTCGAACGGCTTGTACTTGCGGTGCAGGTACGCGTGCGAAAAGTCGCTGACGTTGTCGATGATCATCGAGTGATGCGCCGACCAGGTGGCGTCGATGGGAATGGCGCCCCACTTGGTGCCGTCGGCGCCGCCACCCTCGAGCTCGGGGATTTCCGGCAGCTTGCGCTCCGAGGCCAGCTTGACGTCGCCGGGGAAGATCCAGATGAGGCCGTAGCGAACCTGCGTCGGATATTTACGCAGCTTGAACTCGGGCATCTTGGCGCCGAAGAGATCGTGCGGGATGTGCGCGCACTTGCCGTCGGTGTCAAACTCCCAGCCGTGATATGGGCACACGAGGTTGCAGCCCTTGACCTGGCCGAGCGAGAGCTTGAGCTGGCGGTGCAGACAGCGGTTCTCGATGGCGGAGATCTGGCCGTCTTCGGAGCGGAAGAGCGCAATGCTCTGCTTCCAGAACACGACTTCCTGGACCTGGCCGGGCTTGACGTTCTTGTCCCACTCGACGGCGTACCAGTAGTCGGGGTTCATGCCGGCGGCGCGCGCCTTTTGACGGCGATTGGTCGACTCGTCGAAGCTGGGCGGGCGCTGGCCCGGCGTGCGCAGGGTGATGAGCTTGCCGTTGTCGGCTTTGACTTCGGCCTTGGTCGTCGCTGACGTATTGACTGAAGTGTTCGCTTGGTTGCTCATGAGATCCCCCTACGCAGCTTTTTCGTTCGAGGTACGCGTCGCGTTTTCTTTTTGCACACCGTCGGCGTGAATGACGCCGCGGGCGATGAAGTGCTGGTAGGCCTCGACGATGGCCTCTTCGATGTACGCCGGCGAGGTACGGAAGCCGAGCTCGCGTTCCGCCTTCGAATGATCGGCGTGACGCTCCATGCGGAGGATGCGGACCGCGCCCGGCGTGAGTCGCTGCGGCGCCTTGGGGAAGAAGGTCGTGAAGAAGAGCTGGGTGACCTCGGAGACCACGGCCATCACCGCTGCCGGCAGACGCAACGGCTTCTTCTTGCCGGTGACGCGCGCCATGATCTCCATGAGATTGTCGACGCTGACGAAGCGGGTGGAGATGATGTACTTCTGCCCGGTGCGGCCCTTCTGCATGGCCAGCACATGGCCCTCGACGATGTCGCGCGCCGCGACGAACTCGAAGCCGCCGGGGATGAACGCCCGCATCTTGCCGTGCGCAAAGTCGACGAGAACGCGACCCATGCGCGAGGGCTTGAAGTCGTTGGGGCCGAGGATGGCGCAAGAGGTCGCGATGACCACGTCCTGACCCTCGACGACGGCTTTCAGGCACTCGTGCTCGACGCCGGCCTTGGACTTCTCGTAAGGCATGGCTTTGTCGAACGGATTGAAGGGAATACTTTCGTCGCTGGGACCGTCTTCGCGGTGGCCGACGGCGCTGAACGAGCCGGTGACGACCACGCGGCCCACCGACGCGGTGCGAGCCGCAGCGAGGAGGTTGCGCGTGCCGAGCACGTTGGTCTCGAACAGCACTTGCTCTTCGCCGTCCACCGTCGAGAGCATGGCCGCCGCGTGAAAGATGGCGTCGACGCCGCGCACGGCTGCGTCGAGCGTGGCCGGCTGGCGCAGGTCCCCTTCGACGCGCTCGATGTCGAGCCCGTCGAGGCCGCTGTTGTCGCTGCCTCGACGCACGAGACAGCGCACACGATGTCCGTCGGAAAGAAGGCGCCGAACCAGGTTCGCCCCCAGGTGACCACTACCGCCAGTTACGAGGTAGAACATGTACGGCTCATAGCGCGAATTCCGGCCCGAATCCAGCATTTCGAGCCGTGCGGATCCGCACAACTACCGCGAAAACATTGCGCATTTGGGAGTTATTGACTGAACTATTGTAGCTCGGAACCCTGAGAGGGTTCCGAACCTCCGCGCTCGCTATTGCTCGCTAGCTCGCTTCGCTCGCGTGCCTGCAAGCAGGCACTTTCAGATCGGAAGGCTACTTGCCGCCGATCATGGCCAGCGTGGCGCGCATTTCTTCGACCAGGAGGCGGAAGGGCTGCGGCTTGGTGCGGTCCAGCTCGATCTGGGCCTCGATGGCCTTCTTCACGTCGGTGGCGGTCTTGTCGGCCAGCTTGCCGATCGAGAACAGCACCGCGATGCGCACCACCGGCTCCTTGCTGGAGACCTTCTTGGTCAGCGCCGGCAAGACGGACTTGTCGAACGTGCCCAGCATGAACGCTGCCTTCTCCTGCTTGGCGAGGTCTTTGTCGTCGAGCGCGGTGATGTAGCAGGCCGAGTCGCGGTTGCACTTCTTGGCCACTTCGAGGCGCATGGCGTACTCGGCGAACTGCTCCTTGGCGCCTTCGGCTTTGGCCTTCTCCGCTGCGTACACTGGCGCAAACGCGTCGGCTTCGGCCGCGCCACCAAGACGCGAATAAGCCATGCCGGCGGCGAGCCGCACGTCGGCGTACTTCTGGCCTTCTTTCACGACATCGCCGGTCTTGGCCACGTTCAACAGCGCCGGCAACGCCGACGTGTCTTGCGCCAGATTGAGCGCTTCGGCTGCCGACGTACGCACCTGATAGTCGCGCTTGCCGTCGGTGAGCACGGCAACGATGTCCTTGGTGGTCGCCTTGTCGGCGATCATGCCGAGCGCATAGAGCGCGCCGGTGTGGTTGTCGCCCTTCTTGGGCTTCTTGAGCTCGCCGAGCAGCACCGGAACCGCTTCCTTGGCGCGCAGGTCACCCAGGATGAGCGCGGTCTTCTGCTCGATCTTGCCGAGGTCGCTGAACTCGTACTTCTTGGCGTCGGCCTCGAGCTTGGCAAACTTGCGCTGGTGGGCCTCGATGATGGCCTTGACGCCCGCCTGGCCGATGTTGAGCAGCGCAATGCGGCACGGCTGGAAAATATCTGTCCCACGACCGGTCATGAAGAGACCGCGGATGAGCGCCGGCGCCGAGCGCGGATCGGCATACTCGGCCAGCGTCGTCGCTGACACCTGGTTGAGCGCAAAGTCTTGATCGTCGGCAGACGTCTCGAGGAGCTTGATGAGCGCGTCAACGACCTTGTCGGCGTCGGCCTTGGCTGGCGGCGACTTCTTGTGGATCTTGACGAGGGCCTTCATCGCCTCGAGCTTGACGACGTTGGCGCGCGTCTTGATGCTGAGCGGCTTGGCCAGCGTCACCGACAGCGGCACCGCCGACGAATTGTCGTCGATCTCGCCGAGCGCAGTGGCCGCAGTGGCCGCCTGCTCGTAGTTCTCCTCGGAATAGTCGAGCGCCTCGATCAGCACGGGCACGGCGGCTTTGTCTTTGAAGGACCCGATGGCCTTCAAGACCTCGAGGTCTTTGTTCTTCTTGTAAAGCTCGAGGAGAGGCGGGACCGCGGCCGGGTTCTTGAGCTTGACCAGCTGGCTGAGCGCCTCTTTGCCCTCGCGCGGATCGCCGAGCTTCTTGATCCAGGTCTTTGGATCGGTCGGATCGTCGACGCAGCCAGACTGTGGCACCGACGACAACATGAGAGCGCCCATTGCAAGCCAACTCAAGCTCTGCCGCATCCCCAAACCTCCCAGTGACTTACGAAACACATGATATCCGCACAAAACAACGGCGCCGGAACGATAAACGCTCCGGCGCCGAAATATCAACCAACAACTAGCCTTGGGCTATCAGCCGCCCTTGGCCTTTTGCTGCACTGCGAAATTGACGTTCTGATATCCCGCCATCGAGCAGCTGTACATCACCTTCTTGACCACCTTGAAGTCGACATTGCGGTCGGCTTGCACGATGACCATGCCGGCAAACGGCTCCGACGGGTGCAGCAGCTTGAAGTTGTTCTTCAAGGTGACCAGCTGATCGTGCAGCTCGGTGATCTTCCAGTCCGAGGTGTTCTCCGCGTTGAGCTGATCGGCGTCGGCCACCCGGCGCCCGTCGAGCGTCACCGAGTCTTTGGACACGGCGATGATCGGCGCCTGCTCGAGGTCCTTGAAGTTCTGGGCCTCTGGCAGGGTGATGTTCTTCTGAACGGTCAAGAGCTCTCCAGAAGCGGAGAACGTCTGCAGAAGAAAGACGACCAGAATGGTCAACATATCGACCATCGAGGTCAGGTTGAGCTCGGCGTAGCCCGACTTCTTGCTGCCAGCGGCGCCGCTCACGAAGGCGAGCGGGACGTAGCGCTTGAGTCGAGTTCCGGGCTTGCGCAGCAACCGATCCCGGTGCGGCGCCATCTTGGTAGTCGGGAAAATCCCGTCGCCGCTCAAATGCCACCTCCCTTGTCGCCAAGGCCGATGTCTGGGAACTTCGCCGACAGCACGATATCCATGGTGCGGATGATGCGGCTGTAGAGCACGGTGTCGTCCGACTTCACCTGGATGTCGTTCTTATCCGGGTACGCTGTCTTGGCATCCTTCAAGATGTCGGCCAGCTTCGAGTAGTCGTAGTCGTCGCCCTTCAACGGAATCGGCGTCGACTCACCGGTGGACTTGGCGAAGGTGTAGCCGTCCTTGTCGATATACAAGGTCAGATTCACCGTCGGCTCTGGCGGCTTTTCGTCGACTGCGCCGGCCGCTCCTTGCCCCTTCTGGGTCACGTCCATGCGGGCCAACTGGGTCCACACGGCGGTGATCAGCAAGAACGAGATGCAGCACGACAACAGGTCGATGAAAGGGACCAGATTGATTTGAGCATCGAGCTGCTTTTTGCCGCCCTTTGCTGGCGTTGGTCCTCCACCGCCACCCATTAAGCCGCCTGCGCGCCCTTCATCGCGTTACGGTGACCCACGACGAGATTCACGACCTGGACGGAGACTTCATTGATGTCGTCGAGGACGGACTGGGTCCAGCCGTTGAGGATGGCGAAGCCAAGCAGGGCGGGAACAGCGGTGATGAGACCGAACGCGGTGCAGTTCATGGCCTCGGAAATACCCTTGGCGAGCAGCGTGGCTTTCATCGAGGGATCGACGCCGGCGACGCCAGCGAACGAGTGGATGAGGCCGAGAATCGTGCCGAGAAGACCGACGAGCGTAGCGACGTTGCCGAGCATGGCGAGGTAGCCGGTGCGCTTCTCGATGAGCGGAAGCTCGGAGAGAGCTGCCTCGTCCATGGCCGCCTGGACCTCGTGGTCGGGACGGTTGAACTTGGTGAGACCGGCCTGGATGATGCGGGTCATGGGGGTCGGGTTGCCCGAGCAGACTTTGATAGCGCCCTGGACGTTACCGGCCATGATCTGGCTCTTGAGGAGAGCCAAGAGCTTCTCCTTGTCGATGCCGGCCTTCTTCAAGTAGATGGTTCGTTCGATCATGATCCCCCAGCAGATGATCATGATCGCAAGGATTGGCCACATGGGCCAACCACCCTCGTGGAACGCATCGGCCAGCAACTTCAGTGCGGACATCGACTTCCTCCTTCGCCCGGGTCAGTGTGCGGGGGCGGGGTTGCTTTCGGTGGCGGGCACGTTACCCGCTTTCACCAAGGTCGTCTAGCATCATGGATGCCAGGTTGTGCTGCGGCTGTTTTTTTACGAATTTCCCGAGGCTGTGTCTCGACTTCGCATCGGCGCTGAAAATCTCGGGCCGAAAGGGCTTGGCGAGATCGGGGCGCTGGGCCACGCGGTCTGACGATGCTTTGGGGCAAAAAGCCACGACGTTTTGCCCAATGGCTGCGGCATCGGTCTGGAACTTTGCGTGCGTGTGGATGTCGTAAGCTAAGATAGGAGACCGATGGGACGCGCGTTTGATGTGATCGCAGTGCTGGCCGTAGCGGTGGTGTTGCTCCTGCCGAAGCCGAGTCTCGACGCCAAGCCGGCGCTCGAGGCCGAAAAGATCGAGCTCGATCGCATTGCCGCCCTCGAGGATGCGCTCTTTACTGCGTCGCCCGCCGAGGAAGTTCCGCGCGCCACCGCGCTGGCCGACGCGTATCTGCGCCTCCTTCACCCCGACTGGGCACTGGGCACGCTGGCGCGATTTGCCGATCGCGACGATCACCGCGTTCATCTGTTGATTGCCACCGCGCAGGCCGAGCGCCTGCAGCCGAAAGCCGCCGTCGACGCTGTGACCCGTGGCCTCAAGGCTTGCGACGCCGAGGGTGTGGAGAAGTGCCCACCGTCGGAGCGGACACGCCTGACGGTCATCTCCTCGGGCATGGAGTCGCTCCTCGCAGCTGGCGTCGATCCGCGCAAAGATCCCAAACGCGCGCGCGAGGCAGTCGCCAGCGTGCTGCATTCTACGAAGGCGAAGGGCATCACTCCCCCTACGCCCCAGAAGAAATAAAGGTCTATTGTTGCCCGGAACCCTGAGAGGGTTCCGGACTATTGTTGCCCGGAACCCTAAGAGGGTTCCGGACCTCCGACGTTACGCGTGGGCACAGCCCACGCTCCACTACG
>Ga0123336_10000076_pt1 | contig 95578 bp, 77 predicted proteins | sample SSSSmetaG_FD_96466 | JGI IMG/M metagenome (GOLD analysis project Ga0123336, IMG submission 96466) | Glacier valley bacterial and archeal communities from Borup Fiord, Nunavut, Canada, to study Microbial Dark Matter (Phase II) - ​SSSS metaG | ecosystem: Environmental > Aquatic > Freshwater > Ice...
AACACCATAAATGGCGGATGGAAGTGTGATACGTATATCTGGTATGTTTCCCGGCGCTAAATAGTTTTGGCTACCATAAGTAAACCGCACTGCTCTCGCAAGCTCGTTTTGAACGGCAGGCTCCACAGCAATGCGACAGTTGAGTAATGTATTATCCGAAAACTTCATTCCTACATTAGTTCCCTTGCAAACCCTATTTGAGGTTGCTAAGGGAAATGGAGGAAAGTTTAAGATACCTGTGTTTTTATTATCAGTATCGTAGGTTGCAAAGATGGTTTGTTTTGCCAGACCAGAGCATGTTGTGAAAATAGCAAAGTTCAGGGCAGGGGTAATAGTGGCATTCCAGCTACAATCTCCACCTGTTAATGGTAATGTTGCAGGGTATTGATGAACCGGGCGGGTCGTCATAATAACTCCAGCATTTCCTACACCAAAGGCGGCTGGATCAAAAAAAGCGGCATTCGCAACTCCTGAATTATCGGAGGTATACGCAATCTCATTGGTTGTGACTCCGTCACCCCATGCAATCCGGTTAACAAAATTGCCTCCCGGTGCATTATACGAAACGCTATTTCTAACTCGTAAACTTAAGTAATATTGATATTGCGTAAAATCTTCTTTTACTGGTGAGCATATTACCGGAACCTTTGCAGAAGGCAATGTGATAAGACCCTGATTAAGAAAGGCAACATCGGTACAATCCGCAACCCAATTGTTAACGGAAGTATAAGGTGAACCGGTACCATTTGCAGGTACCCCATTCATTAACATACCGCTTGTATTCGTGTACTTAATAGTTACTGATTGTCCCGGCTTAATAAAATTTTGTCCTGGATTAGCATCAGACGCCGCAAACCTAACTATCGCATCAGGGCCTAAAAGAGTCACAGAATTGATAGTGACGCTTATACCGGCAATCTTAACCTGCCAGTCTGCTAATGACGTAGGGCCAGAAAGGACACCCCCACCACTGAATCGGACAAAAATCGTCCTTTGATCAAATGTTTCATGCTTTGGGAAAACTCCGTTATTGACCATCAACTGCCCAAATACGCTGATTGACGAAAGTAAAAGGAAACAAAAGCCTAATAAACCAAGTTGGAGAAATCTGCCCATTAAAAATTTGCTATTTGAATTAAATACATTCAGGCGAGATGGTGTAACCAGCATATGAATAAACACGTAACGTCAAACTTATTCATAAATCCTCAAAAATGAAATAATTTCGAAATACAGGTTTCCCGCTCTCCCAAATAATCTACCTTTGCGGCCATATTTTTTGGGCTATTCATGACTTCTTCTGCTAAGTACATCTTTGTTACCGGTGGCGTGACCTCCTCCCTGGGTAAGGGCATCATCGCCGCTTCGCTTGGTATGCTACTGCAGGCCAGAGGTTTCAGGGTAACTATTCAGAAATTCGATCCGTACATTAATATAGACCCAGGTACTCTTAATCCCTATGAACACGGTGAGTGCTATATTACCGAAGACGGAGCTGAAACCGATCTTGATCTGGGTCACTACGAAAGATTTTTAAATATCAGAACTTCCAAATCCAATAATATCACCACCGGTCGCATCTATAACACTGTGATCACAAAAGAACGAAAGGGTGAGTTTTTAGGCAAAACTGTTCAGGTTATTCCTCATATAACAGACGAGATCAAGCGAAATATCTATTTATTAGGCGAAAGTGGTCAGTATGACTTCGTAATTACTGAGATAGGCGGTTCTGTAGGCGATATTGAATCACTGCCTTTTATTGAAGCTGTTCGCCAGGTGCGCTGGGAACTTGGATCGAACCACTCGCTGGTAATTCATCTCACGCTTATCCCCTACCTCAAGGCGGCGAAGGAACTTAAAACAAAACCAACACAGCATTCCGTGAAGAAGCTTCTTGAAGAAGGAGTTCAACCGGATATTCTCGTTTGCCGGACGGAGTATCCGCTTCCAATGGAAATCCGCAAGAAGGTCGGATTGTTTTGCAACGTACAGCTCAACTCTGTTATTGAAGCAATTGACGCCGATACGATCTATGATGTGCCCCTTTTAATGAGAAAGGAGAAATTGGATGAACGCGTTCTTTCGAAATTAAAAGTTACAGCCAAAAACGAACCGGACATCGAAGAATGGAAGGCCTTTTTAGGTAAATTAAAGAATCCAACGGACGAGATCCGATTGGGACTGGTTGGAAAATATGTCTCCCTTCCTGATGCGTACAAATCTATAGCCGAGGCATTTATTCATGCGGGGGCACAAAATGATTGCAAGGTGGACCTTAAATGGATTTCTTCAGAAGATATAAATAAAGACACCGTTGGTGAAATTCTAGGTGGACTCCATGGTGTACTCGTAGCACCTGGATTCGGTGAACGTGGTCTCGAAGGGAAAATTCAGGCAATCAAATACGTACGTGAGAATAAGATCCCCTTTTTAGGAATTTGTCTTGGTATGCAATGTGCTGTTGTTGAATTCAGCCGGCACGTATTGAATCTTGAAGCAAGTTCCACTGAACTCAATGCAAAAACCAAACATCCTGTCATCGATATGATGGAGGAGCAAAAGAAAATTACTAACATGGGTGGAACGATGCGCCTTGGATCATATGACTGCAAAATCAAAAAAGGATCAAAGGCTGCTTCCATCTACGGTGAAAGTCTTATCCGCGAGCGTCATCGTCATCGTTATGAATTCAATAATAAATACCTGGAACAGATCGAAGAAGCTGGTTTAAAGGCTACCGGCATTAATCCTGATTCAGGTCTTGTTGAGATCGTTGAGCTGAAAGATCATCCGTGGTTTGTTGGTGTGCAATTCCATCCTGAATTGAAAAGTACTGTACTCAATCCTCACCCGTTATTTGTAAAGTTTATCGACGCGGCGTTGAATCACAAAAAGCTTGACTCCTGATATTTTAATCTAGTTACACACTTATACTATGGACCGTAATTCCGCCATTGGGCTCACGTTGATCGCTGTTTTATTACTGCTTTACTTTAATTTTTTCGCACCGGAACCTCCAAAAGAAGTTCCTTCTACGATTACAACAACCGAACAAAAAGATTCGACTTCCCAGGCTTCCCCAGTATCAACAGATAACACTCGCGTTACGTCAGATAGCCTGTTTACCTCATTGCCAAAAGAGGAAGAGAAGTTAACAAAAATTGAAACAGCTGATTTGATTGTTACTCTCAGCAATCGTGGAGGTGTAATTAAAGAAGTTGAATTAAAAAAATTCAAGACATATTATCAGAAGCCTTTACTTCTCGCATCAGCCGCTTCAAACAATTTCAGACTCGACGCTATTCTTCAAGGCAAAAATATTGATCTGTATTCATTGTACTACAATGTTGAAAGCCGTCAATCACAGGCAATTGATTCTGATACAAAGCAGGCAGTTGACAGCACGATCGTAACGTTTACAACTTCCATCGCTGATGGTAAAACGTTAAAGCATATCTATACCATTCCTTCCAATGGTTACCAGATAAAATATTCAATTCAATCCGCCGGTTTAGGTGAATCTATCAATGGCGATAACCTTACATTCCTGTGGGGAGATCGCATTCCCGTTCAGGAGAAGGATGTTAATGATGTTCGTCCCAAGACAACGATCAACTATTTTACGGTAGCAGAAGGCTTCGATGGGATCAGTCAATCTTCTCTTGATAACGAGACCGAATCATTGGCAGGCCAGGTGAAATGGGTTGCCGTCCGGCAGAAATTTTTTACGAGCGCAATCATTGCCAGGAACTCATTTAGCGGCGGTGAAATTTCCACCAGCGCAAATACGGCTGATTCGACAGTTGTTAAAACAGCTGGTATCAAACTACTGATTCCGAAAGCAGACCTTATAACGAATAAGGCAAACTTTGAATATTACTTTGGGCCAACCGATTACAATATCCTTTCGAATGTTACAGAAGGGTTTTCCAAGAATCTTGATTTAGGATGGCCTCCGGTAAGCTGGGTAAATAAGTTTGTGATCATACCTATTTTCAACTTCTTACAGTCATTCATTGGTAATTACGGATTGATCATTTTGATTCTTGTAATCATTATCAAGATCATTCTTACGCCACTGTCCTACAGCTCTTATCTTGGGATGGCAAAAATGCGATTGCTGAAGCCTGAACTGGATGTTATCAAAGAGAAGAACGGAGATAATGCAACGCAGGCACAGCAGGATCAGATGAAATTGTATCAGCAGGCTGGAGTAAATCCATTCAGCGGATGTATTCCTTTGTTGCTGCAGATGCCAATTCTTTTTGCCATGTTCTATTTCTTTCCGGTATCCGTTGAATTAAGACAACAACCCTTCCTTTGGGCAAGTGATCTTTCAACGTATGACTCCATAATGACATTGCCATTCACTGTTCCTTTTGGATATGGAAGTCATGTAAGCTTATTCGTATTGCTGATGACCGCCTCTACGCTTGTTTCTACATGGCAGAATAATCAAATCAGCTCTGTTACAGGACCGATGAAATCAATGGGGTATGTCATGCCGGTGATCTTTATGTTCGTCCTGAATTCATTCCCTGCAGGATTGAGCTTCTATTATTTTGTATCGAACCTTGTAACATTTGCGCAGCAAGCTATTATCAGGAGATTTGTAGATGAAGATAAAATATTGGCAGTAATGGATGATCATAAAAAGAAATCTGCCACCGGAACTCCAACGAAATCAAAGTTCATGACCAAGCTGAACGAGGCGATGAAGGCCAGCGAAGAAGCGCGTAAAAAAAAGAATTGAGAAGTTGAGAATAGAAGAAGTTGAGAATGAATTGCATTCGCATTAAAGATTCTCAACTTCTTGACTCCTTCGATTCTTCTATTCTTACCTTATATTTGTCCATGGTCAAAATGACTTTATTTTTTAAACTCTGACAAACATCCTTAATGGGCAAAATAATTGCGATAGCGAATCAAAAAGGAGGCGTTGGCAAGACGACCACTGCCATCAACCTGGCGGCAAGTCTTGCTGTGCTTGAAAAGAAAACATTGCTGCTGGATGCCGATCCACAGGCAAACTCTACTTCAGGATTAGGCATTGACCCCAAAGGAGTAAAGCTGAGCATTTACGAATGCATGGTTGACGGCGCCAATATTCATGATGCAATCGTTCAGAATGATCTTAAATTCCTTAGCGTTCTGCCATCTCATATTGATCTTGTGGGTGCAGAAGTTGAAATGGTAAACATTGAGCGGCGCGAAGAAAGAATGCGTGAAGCGTTGAAAAAAATTAAAGATGAATATGATTATATAATCATCGACTGCTCCCCCTCTCTTGGTCTCATCACTATCAATTCATTAACAGCAGCGGATTCAATTATTATCCCAGTGCAATGTGAATACTTTGCGTTGGAAGGACTTGGAAAATTATTGAATACGATCAAAATTATTCAGACCCGCCTGAATCCGCAACTGGAGATAGAAGGAATTCTTCTCACACTTTATGATTCCAGGACTTCTTTGGGAAACCAGGTGGTGGAAGAAGTGAGAACACATTTTAAACACATATCTTTTAAAACGATCATTCCTAGAAATGTTAAATTAAGCGAATCACCAAGCTTCGGGTTACCTGTGATTGTTCACGATGCAGAAAGCAAAGGTTCCATTGCCTACCTGAATCTTGCACACGAAGTATTGGATAAAAACGAGCCTGGCAAATGACAAAGAAAGCACTTGGTCGCGGGCTTAGCGCGCTGCTTAGCGATACACCTGAAACAACAAGATTGGAAGAAATTCCAAAAGCTGCGACATCGTCAGAAGGCGGTTCAATGAATGAAATTGCCATTAATGAAATCGAAGTCAATCCGTACCAACCGCGTCAGTATTTTGACCAGGAAGCTCTGAAAGAACTTTCCGATTCGATCAAGCTGCATGGGATCATTCAACCGATCACTGTAAGGAAACTGGCAAGAAATCAGTATCAGCTAATCTCCGGTGAAAGGCGTTTTCAGGCATCCCGACTTGCAGGATTAAAGACAATCCCGGCCTATATACGAACAGCGGATAATCAGCAAATGCTGGAAATGTCGTTGATCGAAAATATTCAACGCGAGAATCTTAATCCAATTGAAATTGCATTAAGTTATCAGCGTTTGATGACTGAATGTAATATCAAACAGGATGTATTGGGTGATCGTGTTGGTAAGAACCGGACTACCGTTACAAACTATCTTCGCCTCCTGAAGCTTCCGCCGGATATTCAAATCGCATTACGCGATAACAAATTAACGATGGGACATGCGAGAGCAATTATAAATGTTGAGAATGCAGAAGCCCAACTCCTGATCTTTAAAAGAACTGTAAAGGAAGAACTATCTGTTCGTCAGGTTGAAGAATTAGCACGATCACTTTCAAGAGGAAACAGGGCAAAGGAATCTGTTTCAGTCACTCCTTCTGCCCCACGGGAAATCATTCAACTCCAGGGAAAGCTTTCAACACACTTTGGCACGAAAGTTAGTGTTAAGAGTGATGGTCGGAAAGGCGAAATTCACATACCATTTCTTTCGGTTGAAGACCTCAACAGGATACTTGATATTTTCAAGCTTTGAAACAATGTGTAAAGTTGCTGCGATAGTATTTACGCTTTTCATTTCAATTAGTTCTTTCGCACAAGAGACTAAATCAACTTTGGACTCTGTTAAGGCAGTTCCTGATTCACTTGTTACGTTGAAAAATGGAAAGGTTGTAAGCATCAAAGCATACGCTTCGCGATACAATCCAAGAAGGGCAATTTTATTAGCGGCGGTTGTTCCAGGATTGGGACAAGTTTATAATAAGAAATACTGGAAACTGCCCCTGGTATATGGAGGCTTTATTGCGTTAGGATACATGGCCATTAACTCCGACCAGAAATATAATTTCTACAGGGGTCAACTGTTTAACTTAATTGCAGATCCAACATTTAAAACAGTTTTGCCAGATGCCCAACTTCGTTTGCTGGTAGATGGTTATCGAAGACAGCGCGACTTCTTTATAATCTTAAATGGTTTTATGTATTTACTCCAGCTGGTAGATGCCCATGTAGATGCGCATTTAAAAGAATTTGATCTTAATCCACAGTTGAAGCTGAGTTTCCGTCCTGACTCACAACAAAATCCAATAACCGGACGTATCAATGGATTTGCTATTACATTAACGTTTTAATCTGAATGCGCATACTTCTCGTTGGTTATGGAAAAATGGGTAAAACCATTGAAGATGCTGCCATTAAAAAAGGACATGTTATTGCTGGAAAGATCCATCCTAATGCCGGCCTTTCATTTGACTTCACTACAGAGGTTGATGCTGCGATAGAATTTTCAATGCCCGATTCAGCAGTAAATAACATTAAACTTTGCCTCGATCATACTATCCCGGTAGTATGCGGAACAACAGGCTGGTTAAATCATAAAAAAGAAGTGGATGATTATTGCAGATCAAAGAATGGCACTTTCTTTTATGCTTCTAACTACAGCATGGGGGTAAATATTTTTTTCAAGCTCAATGAGCAGTTGGCAAAAATGATGCAACGCAAAGACAGCTACGATCTGCGGATTGATGAAATTCATCATACACAGAAAAAAGATGCTCCGAGCGGAACGGCAATAACACTTGCTGAAGGAATTCTGAAAAATATTGATTGGAAAAAGCAGTGGGTGAAAGAGGAATCCATATCCGGTTCTGATATTGTAATAGGGTCACATCGCGAAGACCCTGCTCCAGGCACTCACACGATCACCTACACGTCACGAATTGATGATATCGAAATAAAACACACCGCTCATTCACGTGAAGGTTTTGCCAAAGGCGCTGTTGAAGTGGCCGAATGGATTATCCATCAGAAAGGTGTGCTGGGAATGGATGACTTCCTGAAATTCTGACTTCGGATTATTTTATCTTTATTTGTGCGTTTTTTAAGAACTATTTATGAATTGGAAATTCTGGCAAAAGGAAAAACAAGTAGAAAAGAAGAAAACTGTTGTTCGCGAATGGGTTGACGCTATTACGTTTGCCGTTGTTGCAGCGACGCTTATCCGCTGGCTGATCATGGAGGCCTATACAATCCCCACTCCTTCCATGGAGAACTCTCTTCTTGTCGGAGATTTTCTTTTTGTTAGCAAGTTTCATTATGGCACACGCACACCGAAAACCATTCTGCAAGTTCCGTTAACACATCAGAAGATCTGGTTTACCGATATACCTTCCTACGTCAAATGGATTCAATTACCACAGTACCGTTTGCCTGGACTTACTCACGTGAAGAATAGTGATGTTGTTGTATTTAATGTTCCTGGCCTGAGTGAGAATAACTTGAATGTTCCAAGAGATCAATGGATTGATTATCCTGTTGACCTAAAAACAAATTATATTAAGAGATGTGTTGCAATCTCCGGTGATGTTCTTGAAATCAAGAATCGCCAGGTAATGATTAATGGTCAGCCATTGGAAAATCCTCCTGGCATGCAATTCAGCTATACCGTTACTGCCAATGACGTGATCAACGAACGAAACCTGATCAAGTTTGGGCTTGATATTGAAGATTATACCTATCACGGTCGCCGCCAGGCAGATGATAAAGCTATCTATACGATGTTTTTGACAAAAGATAAAGCGGAAGAATTGAAAGGCTTCTCGTATGTAGCATCGGTAGAAAACGATGTGCGCTCGAGTGATAGCTACGGAGGATTATTTCCCCGATCGGAACGTTATGCCGGCAAATGGTCAGTGGATAATTATGGACCATTAACAATCCCTAAGAAAGGAATGACGATATCGATCAACGACTCTACCCTGGCAATCTATGGTCAGACAATCAAGAATTTTGATCACAATGCTACGGTAGAAATGAACGACAGCATATTAACAATTGATGGCAAGCAAATAAAAGAATATACGTTCAATCAGAATTACTATTTCATGATGGGGGATAACCGACACAACTCAATGGATTCACGCTACTGGGGATTTGTACCCGAAGATCACATCGTAGGGAAAGCATTCTTCATCTGGCTTTCAATAGACAAGTATGCCGACTTTTTACATAGGATACGATGGTCTCGATTTTTTAATCTGATACACTAAACGGAAAGTTGAAAGCGGAAAGCTAGGGCGCTCTTTAGCTTTCAGCTTTTCGCTTCATCTCACCAATCAATCTCCTTCAACCCCTTACTCCTCAAATATTCGTTCGTTCTGCCGGGTTTGATTATTAGTCCACAGCGCCAGAAGTTCGACCTATTTGTAGAAGCTTACTGCTTTGATCAGCAAGCATTGTTCTCCCGCCTAAATTCACCTCATCCCCAACCTTTCTCCGATGCGGAGAAGGGAGGAGCTTCGAAAAAAAATCGTCAGGAAAACATGAGCAAATACCTAAGTCAAAATCGGATAGGTAGATTTAGTTTTAGGCATGAATTATCCTTTTCACAACAACGCTTCTTCAGGTGTATTTAAAAATGCAAGTAGGTTAAGAAAAAATCTTACTCCCGCAGAAAAATATTTATGGCGACTGCTGCGTTCACGAAAGTTGAAAGGCCATAAGTTTAGAAGACAACATCCAATAGGAGGATATATTGTTGACTTCTATTGTCATGCCGCTGGTCTGATAATTGAAGTAGACGGCAAAATTCATGAAACAACTGAAAATAAAATGTATGATGACGAAAGGACTAAAATACTTGAAGCAAATGGTTTAAAAGTTATTCGCTTTTCAAATGACGATGTATTAAGAAACACTAATTTAATACTTGCTCGCATTTACAATGAACTCAACACTCCTTCGTAGGATGTCACACTTCTGCGTGTCGGAGAAGAGCTGGGGATAAGGCAAAAGGTTTGGAAATGGACTAGCCCTCACCAATCAATCTCCTTCAACCCCTTACTCTTCAAATACTCATTCGTTCTGCTAAATGGCTTGCTTCCATAAAACCCTCTTTCAACAGAAAATGGGGACGGATGCGCCGACTTTATAATAAAATGTTTTTTTTCATCAATGATCTCACCTTTCTTTTGAGCATAAGAACCCCAGAGTATAAAGACAACATTCTCTTTTTCTTCTGAAACTTTTTTGATTGCACTATCAGTAAATGTTTCCCATCCTTTATTCTGATGCGAACCAGGCTCTCCCGCCCTTACTGTTAACGTTGCATTAAGCAACAACACACCTTGCTTCGCCCAACCATCCAAATTACCGGAAGCAGGGATAGGTTTGCGCACATCGTTTCTTAGTTCTTTAAAGATGTTTACTAATGAGGGAGGTATTTTCACACCATCATGTACTGAGAAACAAAGCCCATTGGCCTGTGCCGGTCCATGATATGGGTCCTGGCCAATGATCACAACATTCACATCTTCGAAATGACATGCATCAAATGCATGGAATATCTCACCTCCGGGCGGATATACGGTGCCTTTTTTATATTCACTTTTTACAAAATCAATGAGCGTTTGGAAATAGGGCTTTTCAAATTCAGAATCAAGCTTCTTTTTCCACGACAGATCTATTTTAATGTTATTTGCCATATTTCAATTGATAACACAATAACGGTTGAAAGATTGAAAAATGGAAAAAAATGATATTTTTGGACTGAATGCTGACTAAAGTTACAAAAGGAATAAAAGTTACAGTAGAGACTGAATATCAGCCCTCTTACTCAAGCCCTACTCAATACCATTATGTCTTTACGTATCGCATTACAATTGAAAATGGTGGCGACTTTACCATTCAATTAATGAGACGAAAATGGAATATATATGATGCCGGATTTATGTCACGTGAAGTGGAAGGCGAAGGTGTTGTAGGACAGCAGCCAGTACTGGAACCAGGTCAGGTTCATCAATATGTATCGGGATGTAATTTAAAATCAGGTATCGGAAAAATGGTAGGGACTTACCTCATGGAGCGAATAGTGGATGGCACTACCTTCCCGGTCAACATTCCGGAATTCAGCATGATAGCTCCAATGAGATTGAATTAACAACATATTCGTGCTGTCATACCAACAGGTAAAATCATATCTCTCTCACTGGCTTCTTGAAGTAGACGAACACTCCATTCATTCACCTTACTTCTACGATCTTTACACAAAGACAGTCGCGAAGCAGAATAGAACGGATATTCCCAAACTTCAGGAACTAAGAGCAACATTACTGGACAATGAAACAGATCTTTCAATAGATGATCTTGGCTCCGGTGGAAAAAAGAATCCGCATGTAATTAAAACTATTGCTGACATTGCGTTGAACTCCCTCTCTCCTGCACAGGTTGCCTTGTTTTACCTTGACTTGCTGAATCACTCTCAATCGAAACGAGTAATCGAATTGGGCACATCCCTGGGAGTTACATCATTATATCTCGCTCAGAAGAAAGATGCAATGATCTATACATTCGAAGGAAGTCATGCGGTTGCAAATGCAGCGATCACAAACTTTGAATGGGCAGAACAAAAAAATATTGAACTAATTGAAGGGAATATTGACTCAACTCTTCATCGCTTTCTTGAACAAACAAAAAAAGTTGATTTTGCTTTAATAGACGCCAATCATCTCTACGGACCAACGATGCGGTACTATCAGCAATTAACAAAACGTCTTACTCCAAAAAGCATCATCATCATCGATGATATTCATCGCTCAACTGAAATGGAAAAAGCGTGGCAGGAAATAAAGACAGATGTATTTGTATACGGAAGCGTGGATCTATATCGCTGTGGTATTTTATTATTTGATCCTACCCTTAACAAACAGCATTTCATCTGGTCATTGAAATGAAAAGGGTATCGAGTACCTTTGACGTTAAAATTTATTATCCATGGAGTCAGTCCAACCTACAGAGCCAAAAAAATCAAGCAATAGAGCAGGAATAATAATTGCTTTATTATCCATTGTTGTGATCATTCAAAGTGTAAAAATATACCTTGATTACAATGACAAGGCTCAGATAATAGAACAAAAAGCAAATGTAGAAGAAGATCTTGCCGGCACAATGCAACGTCTGAAAGAAATTCAAACAGAACTTGATCAGAAAATAATTGAAATACAAAAGCTTGGCGGTGATGTGACTGAACTGGAACAGGCAAAGGCAGAAATCAATGCTCAGCTAAAACGAAACATTGCGAAAGGTTCAAAGGCTATAAAAGAGTTAAAAGATAAAGTTGAAGGATACGAAGAGCTATTGAAGATCAAAGATGATGAGATCGAAAAACTCCAGTCAGTCAACAAAGTTTTATTAGGTGAAAACAAACAGCTCAAGACTCAGAAGAATGTTCTGAACGATTCGATCAATCGCCTGGCAACATCGAAACAAGAATTAGCGACTAAAGTTGCCATTGCAAGTCAGTTGAAAGCAGAGAACGTTATTGTCATGGCTGTGAACAGCAAAGGGAAAGAACGTGAATCACCATTTAAGAATCGCCAGCTTGAAAAGATCAAGGTTGAATTCAATCTTGCAGATAATAAGGTTGCTCCGGTAGAAGGAAAGAAAATTATGATCCGGGTAATCGACGAGAATAATCAGGTGATCTTTGATGTGGCAAAAGGGTCAGGGACGTTCATGCTGAATAACAAAGAAGAATTTTATACAGCCCAGCAAGAGATCCTGTTTGACAATACCAGACAGAAGCTTACATTTTTTTATAACAAGGGATCTGAATATGTTTCCGGAAGCTATACCATCGAGATCTATGGAGATGGATACCAGATTGGCAGTGCAACGTTTGAGGTGAAATAGAAGCTGGAAAATCAAAGGTAAGGAAGTCAGAAATAAGGTTTTTCCATGATTCGCATATTACCTATTATGATCTTAACTTTATTCTTCTCCTGTTCAAAAACAGATGAACCGGCAGTGCAGCCTGAAGAGTTTTTAAAAGATAACGCAACATTTCCGATTGGTGCAGCTATTGACTACGGATTTCTAAAAGATAATACTTTATACAGATCTGTGCTCACCAGGGAGCATACCAGTATTACGGCAGAGAATGCGATGAAGTGGAATTATACACATCCTCAGCCAGGTGTATTTAATTTTGCGGACGCCGATTATATCGTAGACTTTGCTCGCTCGAAAGGAAAAAGAATTCATGGCCATACTCTCGTATGGTATCAGTTCCAGGACATCACTTGGGTAAGGAACTTTCAAGGCGATTCAGCAATGTGGGAACAAATGCTAAAAAATCATATTCAAACACAGGTAGCACATTTCAAAGGCCAGGTTGTTTCCTGGGATGTTGTGAATGAAGCGTTCAGGGATGATGACGGATCACTGCGGGTTCTTGACAAAGATCCCGGAACTTTTGATGATGGCTGCTTATTTGCGAGAAAGGTAGGTCGAGATTACATCGCTCGATCTTTCCAATATGCCCATGAAGCTGATCCAAGCGCATTACTATTCTACAATGAATACGGACAGGAATGGAGCTTAAAAAAAATACAATCGATACTCGCAATGGTTGCGGATTTCAAAAGTCGTAATATACCTATCCATGGGCTCGGTATTCAAATGCATATTGATGTAAAAACACTTAATAGTGGAATTGAGAATGCCATCCGTCAGCTTGCTGCGACTGGACTAAAAATTCATCTTTCTGAATTGGATATTCGTGTGAATCCATCCAACACCAGCCCGTTTGTCTATACCGACGCCCTTCAAAGTGCACAACAGGAAAAGTTCAGGTTCGTGGTGAAAACATACCGGTCGCTCGTGCCCGCTGATCAACAATTTGGAATTACAACATGGAATGTATCAGACAACGACAGTTGGATAATCAACTATTTAAAGAGGACTGATTATCCCCTTTTGTTCAACAGCAGCTATCAGAAAAAGAAGACCTATAACGGCTTTTTGCAAGGGCTAAAAGACTAAATCCGGGTCAAATCCAGCAGTTCCCTCTCTATATTGAAATGCTATTTCTCCGGCTACCTTTCCGGCATCTCTCCGGCTACCCTCCGTTGTCTCTCCGGCTACCCTCCGTTATCTCTCCGGCTACCTTCCGGCGTCTCTCCGGCTACCTTCCGTTATCTCTCCGGCTGCCTTCCGGTATCTCTCCGGTTACTTTGGAGTTTACCAGGCTATTTTTTGGACTATTTGAGTCACTTCAATCCCATCGTCCTGCACAATTTGTGTTTATTTAGTAAAACAGCCAGATTAAAGACAAAACAGGATTTCCTGAGGTTTTTTATAAGTTTTCTTCCCCAAAAGCAGTTTTGTGCGTACTTTCGCATCCTCAATTTAAAACCAATTAATAAACATGAACAACTACGAGACGGTATTCATCTTAAATCCCGTTTTGTCTGAAGACCAGGCAAAGGATACTGTTGAAAAGTTCGTGAAGGTGTTGGGCAATCAAAAAGCCAACGTAATTAATGTAGAGCAGTGGGGACTTAAGAAGATGGCATATCCTATCCAAAAGAAGTCTACCGGTTTCTATAACCTGATCGAATTTGCAGCAGCTCCCGAGACCATTGCGACCCTTGAGACAGAATACAGACGGGACGAGTCAGTAATGCGCTTTCTGACCATCAGCCTTGACAAGTTTGCAGCAGAGTATAACACTCGCAGACGCAAAGGTGAGTTTAACAAGAACAAGGATAAAAAAGCTCCGGTACAAAGAAGAGAAAGAGAGGACGCAAAATCATGACATTAGTAAACGAACCAGTAAAGCGTGCAGAGATTAAACCGAAGTACTGTCGCTTCAAGAAAAACGGTATCAAGTATATCGATTATAAAAACCCTGACTTCCTTATGAAGTTTGTAAACGAGCAAGGAAAAATTCTTCCCAGCAGACTTACAGGCAATAGCTGGAAGTATCAGAAGAAGGTTGCTCAGGCGATCAAGCGTGCGCGTCAAATCGCATTGCTTCCCTACTTAGGTGACTCATTAAAATAACCCTTAACGTAACTGACGATGGAAATAATACTAAAACAGGACGTACAAGGACTTGGCTATAAAAACGATGTGGTTAAAGTAAAACCTGGTTACGGAAGAAACTTTCTGATCCCGAACGGTTCTGCGATAATTGCCAATGATTCCAATAAACGCATGATTGCTGAAAACGTGCGTCAGGTAGCGCATAAGGCTGCCAAAATAAAAGACGAAGCGGTTGCTCTTGCTGATAAGCTTGGCGACATGACAGTGGTACTGAAAACGAAGGCTGGTGAAACCGGAAAGATTTTCGGAGCAATCACTTCTCTTCAGGTTTCAGAAGCTCTGAAGGCAAAGGGATTTGATGTTGATCGTAAGAAGATCATCTTCAAGGAACAGCCTAAAGAACTCGGCGAATACACAGCCAATCTTGATCTTCATAAAGAAGTGAAGCATGAGATTAAGGTGAAGGTAGAAGCTGAATAGTTTTAATCGAACTCATAAAGACCACTCTTGTGAAAACAGGTGTGGTTTTTTTTATGACCGATCTGTTGGTGGTGGTTGGTTGCTGGTGACCGGTGAAAGTCTAGCAATCCTTGAGATTATAGTTCAAATTTGTGAAAAGGAAAATGTAAAAGGTAGTTTGCAGTAAACAAGAGTATATTCTTCGCGAGCTTTGCGTTCTCTCTTTCCGTCCTTTGCGAGAACAAAACCGGCGGTGACCTTACTTCTCTTCAATCTGATTCACGAGCTCATGGTACCAGGCAGCACCATACTTCCTGATGAGCGGCTCTTTCAAAAACTTATACACTGGTATCCCCAACGCACTTCCAAGCTTGCATGCATCTGCACAGATATTCCATTGACTGTAATTGATTGCTTCGAATCCTTTTTTCTTTGTAATACGAATTGGATAGAGATGACACGATATGGGCTTCCTGTAGTTGATCTTACCATCAAGATATGCTTGCTCAATACCACATTTTAAAATGCCTTTATCATCGTACAATGCATACGCGCATTCACGCCCACTTATTGTTGGTGTTGAATAATCGCCATCCGAATCAAGGATATATGGCCCCTGTTCTGCGATTGCTTTCTTTCCTCCTTCCGTCAGATAAGGAGCAATGGCCTTTTGAATCTTGTACATGACAGGGAGTTCATCCTCATCCAGCGGAGCACCCAGATCGCCTTCAACACAACATGCACCTTTGCATTTCTCCAGATTACAAATAAACTCTACTGATTTTATATCGTCTGAAACGAGAATCTCACCCACTTGAATCATTTAACAAAGATACCAGGTTTTAATTTTTGAGGATACATTATTGAAGTAGTTAGTGAAGATACAGGTTGCAGGTTACAGGATGGCAGGATCTTGCAACGTGAAGGCCGGTAACCAGTAATATGGGAAAGCATGATTATTAGTGCAAAATTGTCACTGCAATCCCGAAAATATTCGAATGGGTGTTACCTTGCATCGGAATGGATTATCTGGAAACGTTAAACCCACCCCAACTCGAGGGTGTTATCAATACTGAAGGACCTTGTATGCTTATCGCCGGAGCTGGCTCTGGAAAAACACGCGTCCTGACGTATCGTATTGCCCATCTGATGAGCAAGGGTGTAGATCCTTTCAACATCATGGCGCTAACGTTTACCAATAAAGCATCAAGGGAGATGCGCGAGCGTATTGAAGGCGTTGTGGGTCATGATGCACGCAATCTCTGGATGGGCACATTTCACTCTGTTTTTGCACGCCTGTTACGAAGTGAAGCCCATCATTTAGGTTATCCCAACAGCTTTACAATCTATGATACCGATGACTCCAAATCGCTGATCAAGCAGATCGTTAAAGAAATGGGACTCGATGAAACACAGTACAAGCCAAACGTAGTTTATAATCGCATTTCCGCTGCCAAGAACAGGCTGGTTTCATGGCAGGAATATGCTACGAATGCAGCATTGATAGGTGATGATGCTGCCAACATGCGACCGGAAATCGCGAACATATACAAGAACTATTCATTGCGCTGCTTCAGATCGGGCGCGATGGATTTTGACGATCTGTTATTCAATACCGATAAGCTTTTTAAAGAACATCTTGACGTATTGAACAAGTGGCAACAGCGAATCAAATACCTGCTCGTGGATGAGTTCCAGGACACCAACTTATGCCAGTATTTTATAATACGTAAGCTCTCGGCAGTTCGTCAAAATATATGTGTCGTTGGTGACGACGCTCAAAGTATCTACGCTTTCCGCGGAGCTGACATCAGTAATATCCTGAATTTTAAAAGGATTATCCTGATCTCAAAATCATTAAGCTTGAACAGAATTATCGTTCTACCAATACTATTGTTAAGGCTGCTAATTCCGTTATCGCAAAAAATAAAGCACAGATTCCAAAAGATGTCTGGACTTCCAATGAAGATGGAAATCTTATTGAGTTAATAAAAGCTGTTTCAGACAATGAAGAAGGAAAACTCATTGCCTCCTCCATTTTTGAAGAGAAGATGCAGCACCAGGTAAAGTTCAGTGACTTTGTAATCCTATATCGAACCAACAGTCAGAGCCGTGCATTAGAAGAAGCGTTGCGGAGAATGAATATCAAATACAAAGTCGTTGGTGGACTTTCCTTTTATCAACGAAAAGAAATTAAGGACCTTCTCGCCTACCTTCGATTCTCTATCAACCAGCAGGATGAAGCTTCCTTCAGGAGAATTATCAACTTACCAAAGCGAGGCATTGGAGATTCAACTGTAGATAAGATCGTGGTTGCTGCCAACGATCATACGATGTCAATCTGGGATGTTCTCCAAAATGCTACTTCCTTTCTGGGAGGACGAGCTGTTGGTCAGATCGACGACTTCGTTTCAATGATCAAACGATTTGAAGTTGAAATACAAAAGAAAGATGCCTATGAAGCAGCTTCAGAAATAGCCAAGAGCTCAGGATTACTACGCGAATTATATGCCGATAAAACGGTTGAAGGGTTAAGCCGTTATGAAAATATTCAGGAGTTGTTGAATGCCATTAAGGAATTTACGGATGACCCTGAGCGTGAAGACAAAGGACTTGGCGCTTTCCTGCAGGAAGTTTCACTTGTAACCGGTCAGGACGAAGACAAGGACAAAGATCCCGAGAAGGTTACGTTGATGACAATCCACATGGCGAAAGGTCTTGAATTTGGGTACGTCTACATCGCCGGACTTGAGGAAGATTTATTTCCATCACAAATGATGCTGAGCAGTCGTGCAGAACTGGAGGAAGAGCGCCGCTTGTTTTATGTTGCCATTACCCGGGCAAAGAAACGTTTGTTCCTCTCCTACGCACTCACGCGTTATCGCTTCGGAAGGTTGAAAAACTGTGAGCCAAGCCGGTTCCTGGACGATGTTGATAAAAACTACGTGAAGGTGAGCGCAAAATATATTGGCGCCGATTCAGTTCCATCAAACAGTAGCTTTGCCAGGAGCTTTGTTTCAGGCATCAAAAAGACACTTAGCTCAAAGCCCCTTACGAAGGCTAATGCTTACAAACCAACGGCAGATTTCGCACCGAGTGACACTGCATTGCTGAAAGAAGGCATGAAAGTTGAACATCCGAAATTCGGGTTTGGACAAGTAATGAAAATGGATGAATCCGGCGCAGATCGCAAGGCCAAGATCAATTTTACTGATTTTGGAGAGAAGACCTTATTGCTTAGTTTTGCCAAGCTGAAAATTCACGAGAACTAATCAACAGGCAATTGACAACAGGCAGTTGACAAGGAGTTACCCAAAGACCAAAACAGGTCAACTAATTAATGCCATTCACATCTAACTATTATAATCAATAAATGATTCCAGAATACAATTCACAACGACCGCTCATTATTCTTAAAGAGTACGGGCGTAATGTTCAAAAACTAGTTGCATACATACGCACGGTAGAAGACAAGGAAAAGAGAACAGAACTTTCATATACATTGATCGAGCTTATCAAGCAGCTCAATCCTACAGTCCGCGAGTCGGTTGAAAACCCGCAACGTCTTTGGGACGATCTTTTTATTATAGCTGATTTTGACCTGGATGTAAATAATCCTTTCAATCTTCCTGAAAAAGATATCCTCTCCAAGAGACCAATGACAGTTCCCTATCCACAAAGCGAGGTGCGATTCAAGCATTATGGAAAAAACATTGAACGTCTTATTAAGGAGGCGTTGAAGAAAGATGATCCAAAAGATCGTGAGGACGCTGTCATCTACCTTGGTAAGTTGATGAAGACATTTTACGGAAACTGGAACAAAGAAATACTTGATGACTCGGTGATCCTTAAAGACATTCAATTGATGTCAGGCGGAAAACTAAGCATGGACCTCGACAAGATCCGCGAAGATAATTTATTCGAAAAACTTTATCGTGAACGCAAGAATCCTCGCCCACAACAAGGAAATGGTGGCGGACACTCTAACCAACGTCACGGTAAAGGCAGTGGCGGCGGTAGTGGTCGTCCCTTCAACAAACGTTTCAATCAGAATCGCAGAAGGGACCAATAATGAGTTCTTTTCGTATCAAGGGTGGTAAGAGCCTTAAAGGCGAGATCACTCCCCAGGGAGCCAAGAACGAGGCTCTTCAAATTCTTTGTGCCGTTCTGCTTACACCTGAACCAGTAACAGTTCATAATATTCCTGACATTGTTGATGTGAATAAGCTCATCGAGCTTGTCGGGGATCTGGGATGTAAGGTGGAGCGACTTAATAAAGAGAGCTATAAGTTCACCGCAATAAATATTGACATTACGCATCTCGAAACAGATTCTTATCGCAAGAAAGCTGCTGCGCTGAGAGGTTCCGTTATGCTGCTTGGACCAATCCTGGCACGTTATGGAAAGGCAAGTATTCCAAAACCCGGTGGTGATAAGATTGGAAGAAGAAGATTAGATACACACTTTATAGGATTTCAGAATCTTGGAGCGAAGTTCAACTTCGATTCGGAAGGGAGCCTGTTTCATATCGATGCATCAGAACTAAAAGGCAGCTATATGCTTTTGGATGAAGCATCGGTTACAGGTACAGCCAATATTGTAATGGCAGCAGTTCTTGCAAAAGGAACAACAACAATTTACTATGCAGCCTGCGAGCCCTATCTTCAACAACTTTGCGCAATGCTCAATCGCATGGGTGCAAAGATCAGCGGGATAGGTTCCAATCTATTGACCATTGAAGGTGTAAAGTCATTGAAAGGAACGGAGCACACACTCCTGCCTGACATGATAGAGATCGGCAGTTTCATTGGCCTGGCAGCAATGACAAAGTCGGAGATCACAATCAAGAATTGCCGGATTGATATGCTGGGAATCATTCCGGATACCTTCCGCAAGCTTGGGATCAAGATGGAATTCCGTAGTGACGATATTTTCATTCCAGCGCAAGAACATATTGAGATAGAGAATTTTATTGATGGATCGATCTTAACAATATCCGATTCACCGTGGCCGGGATTTACACCTGATCTGATAAGCGTTATTCTTGTTGTTGCCACACAGGCAAAAGGAACCCTTCTTATTCATCAGAAGATGTTCGAGAGCCGATTGTTCTTTGTTGATAAGCTTATTGATATGGGTGCGCAGATTATACTTTGTGATCCACATCGTGCCACCGTAACAGGACTTGACAGAAAATTCCAGCTTCGCGGCATTAAGATGTCCTCTCCGGATATCCGTGCCGGTGTAGCATTATTAATTGCTGCGCTTTCCGCCAATGGCGAAAGTGAAATTTCAAATGCTGAACAGATCGACAGAGGCTATCAGGATATTGAAGGAAGGTTGAAGAAGTTGGGTGCGCAGATCGAGAGACTTAACTAAGAATACCTTTTGCTATTTTTCATCTTGATATTCCAAATTGGAATATCAAGATTGAGTTCCGTTCTTAATTCGCCATCATGATCCGTTATTTTCCTTTCAGACTCATCTTCAAAAATCTGCTTTTTATCGCTTAATTTTAGCTTAGATAGATCAGATGTTGCCCTTTCCTCTGCGCGTTTTCTATAGAATTCAAAACTGTTTTCTCGCTCATAAATTTGTCATTATGCACCCTTGTTTATAGCAAATCCAAAACTTTCATGAGGCCAATCTTTACATCCTCCATCTCTTCGTTGGACAACTCACCCAGCTTTTTAATAAACCTGGTTTGCCGTATTGATTTTACCTGGAAGCAATCGGCAACGCTATCCTTATCAATTCCATTCGATGATGTCTGGGAAAGCTCAACGTGCCACTCCTTTAATCTTCCAACCGGATCAGTTATTGGAACAACCACCTTGAGCTTTAGAATTCCAATGGCGTCATGATTTACAATTATTGCTGGCCTCACCTTGCTTATCTCCTGACCAACATTGGGTGCAAAATCAACAAGCCAAACCTCCCTATGTTTCATTCTTAAAGTATATCAAGGTCTAGATCAGACAAGTTATTTTCCGCTTTTGAATAGAACAACTGGGTTTCAGGATCGTTGGCTTGAGCCTCCATACGTTTGTAGACAGCTATTTTATCTTTTCTAAGCGCTTCAATTTTAGACTCAAAAGATGACTTTTCCGCCGAACGAATCAGAATACCATCCTGCGTTTCTTCCACTCTTACCTGGTCAGCTAGGCGAAACTTTTTTATCATTTCTGAAGGTAATATGACAGCCTTGCTATTACCAACGGTTGTAAGTGTCTTGAGCATAGTCAAAGATACGTGATAGTAATAACAATGTTATAACAACACAGTTTAATTTAGCTTGAAGGTTAGGGGGAGCTTGCCTTTAGCATAACGTCATAACAGGCTTCCTTCATTAAAAGCTTTGAAATTGGACCGTTCTCGCAATAAAAGCTCCGTAATTCAGTACGCACGTTAGGCGCTATAAGGGGCTATAAGGGCTCAATGCCCTTCCCTAAAGCATTAATTGAGGTCGCCGTAATCTCGTACACAAGTTCTATAACAAGTGTGGACAACTCAATTCCTGCCCCTATTCGCGTACATGAGTAGTAGCTTCTTTTTCATATTGCCGAATCTATGGCGCGATCGGTATTCATGGCAATCAGGTTTTCCTGATCATTTCTATTCGCTACGATCTATTATTTCCGTATTCAACTTTGTAGAAATTGGCTTTAATTTCTTTAACAAAGCTTCCTTATTGTCTTCCGAGAATAACCGGATCTTCTGCGTTTCTGAAAATTTTAAAAAGCCATTATAAACCTGCTTGTAAATAGTGGTGGACGACACTCTGCTATTGAGCTTCTGGCTGACATTGCTTCTCGTAATGTACAGATATTCAATTTTATCAAAGTTTTCTTCCTCCCCTTGCTTCAATCCCGCTATCCACAGGTACTCTTTAAAAGTCTTATTAACAAAATCAATTTCTATCCTGTAACGGGTAGTTAATATTACAATACTCATTAGGAGAAGCACAACACCAACGACGAGATTAACAAACAGCACGATTGTCCCTACAAAAGTAAATACCGCACTTGAAGCCATGACTATTCCAGGAAAATAATCGGAGGTTTTAAAATCAATCTTAGTCATGGTCAATATTACAGCTCGATCTTTAATCCTACAGGGCAATGATCCGATCCATGGTACTGCTCATAGATCATTGCATCTTTCACAGCAGGCATGATCCGATGATCCACAAGGAAATGATCAATACGCCAGCCAATATTTTTATTGCGCCCATCAATTACAAAGCTCCAGTAGCTATATTTTATTTCATTGGGATAGAAGTGACGATAGGTATCCACTACTCCTGAATCAATTAATCGTGTAAAGCCATCGATCTCACGCTGCGTGTAGCCTGCAGACTTGTTATAATTCTCTTTTGGTCGTGCAAGGTCTATCGCCTGATGTGCCACGTTAAAATCTCCACATGCAATTACAGGCTTTCTCTTGCGGAGCCAATTCATGTAATTCAAAAATTCAGCATCCCATCGCTCGCGATAATCCAGACGCGCGAGACCGTCGCCGGAGTTTGTTGTATAAACCGTTACAAGAAAATAATTCGTATATTCTGCTGTGATCACTCTGCCCTCCTCATCAAATTCTGTAAGCCCCATATCATAAGTGACATTGATGGGCTCCTCTTTTGTAATGATTGCAGTGCCTGAATAACCCTTTCTTGCTTTCGAAGAATTGACAAAGACGTGGTATCCTTTTAAAACGGCGAGTGCCTCAAGCGTATCATCCTCTCCTGCTTTGGTCTCTTGTAAGCACAGAATGTCTGGCTTCATTCCTTTTATACTATCCAGAAATTCTTTTTTCATGATAGCACGAATGCCGTTTACGTTCCAGGATACGAGGTGAAGAAGGGGCATGGTTGAGTTGTGGAAAGTGATATGTTAGAATTTATAACGCACGAACGCTTCCATGGCTTCGTATTCTGCGAGACCCAGGGCATTGTAGGCTGCAGCGGTGGCGTGATTGCGATCTTCGGCACGCACCCAGAACTCGCGCTTGTCATTACCAGGAAATACAGCGCTGTCTTTCTGCGACTGGTGCTTGAATACCGCACGACGCTTACGCATTAATTCATCCGGACTTAATGGTATTGCCATTTCAATCTGATCGATGTCCCACTCCTGCCATGCACCACGATAAAGCCAAACATAGCAATCTTTCATCCATGCTTTCTTTTTCAGTCGCGAAATCGCTTCATAGATGGCCGCAAGGCAAACTCTGTGCGTACCATGCGGATCAGATAAATCACCGGCAGCATAGATCTGATGTGGTTTGAGTTCTTCCATAAGATCAACAATGATCTTGATATCCGCTTCGCTTAATGGTTTTTTCTTTACCGTGCCCGTTTCATAGAATGGCATGTCGAGGAAGTGCGCCTGCGAATCAGGGATACCCGTATAACGACAACCGGCTTTTGCTTCCCCCCTGCGGATCAATCCTTTTATTGTCATGACCTCAGGAGCATCCACTGTGCCGGGCTTCTTTTTGCGAATAGAACTCAATACATGTTTGTAGAATTTTTCACCATCCGATTTTTTAAGACCGAATGCCTCATTGAAGTCACGAACGAAGTCAGCAAAACGAACCGCATCATCATCAAATACAGCAATATTTCCGGACGTCTGATAGGCAACATGAACGAGATGTCCCTGATCAACCAATCGAATGAATGTGCCCCCCATCGAAATAACATCATCGTCCGGGTGTGGACTAAAAATAAGCACACGCTTTGGAAAAGGCTTTGCCCGTTCAGGACGATTCGTATCATCTGCTTTTGGTTTACCACCAGGCCAGCCCGTAATCGTATGCTGAAGATGGTTGAATACTTTAATATTAATGGGATATGCAGAACCATATTCCGTAATAAGATCACTCATACCGTGCTCCATGAAATCATGGTTGGTAAGTTTCAGCACAGGTTTCTTAATTATTTGCGATAACCACACGACTGCCTTTCGTATCAACTCATCATTCCAATCACAACTATCAAGGAGCCATGGAGTCTTCACTTTCGTGAGATGCGACGACGCTGCTTCGTCCAACACAACCAATGGATTTGAATGCTTTTGCAAATAGGTGGATGGAACCTGGTCTGTAATTGGACCTTCCACTGCTTTCTGAACAATGGGAGCTTTGCCTTCACCCCATGCCATCATGATTGTTCGCTTCGACTTTAAAATAGTTCCAACCCCCATCGTCAATGCATTCTTAGGAACATTCTCTTCCCCAAAGAAATCACTGGCTGCATCAAGTCGCGTTACCTGATCAAGGGTGATTATACGGGTAACAGATCGTTCAGAAGAACCCGGTTCGTTAAAACCAATATGACCGGTGCGGCCAATACCCAGGATCTGAATATCAATTCCACCTAGTATTTCAATTTTCTTTTCATACGATTTAAAGAACGCGGCAAGCTTATCCTTTGGCAGAGTCCCATCAGGAAGGTTGATATTTTTCGTTGGTATGTTAACATGATCAAATAAATGCTCCCGCATGAATCTTACATAACTCTGCAAGGAATCAGGTCGCATCGGATAATACTCGTCAAGATTAAACGTGACTACATTACTGAAGCTCAAACCTTGCTGATGAAGTTTTACCAATTCTTCATAGACTCGCGTAGGTGTTGAACCCGTTGCCAATCCCAGAACACAATTTTTATTTTCGCGCTGACGCTGTTCTATTAAGATAGCTATCTCTTTTGCTACAAAGACTGACCCGTCTTCGGAGGTTTTAAAAATCTTTACAGGAATTTTTTCAACAGAATGATCAGATACCATGGGATAGCGAGAAAGTGAATTGCAAAAATAAGAATTATGCGTTATGAGTTAGTTCGGAAATGAAATTTTACCAAGATGAATTGATGGTATTTTGGCTCTCTTTCCAAAGTTGATAACATTTCCGACCAATGTCTCATTGGCGAGTACAGCAAATAGGATAGCTTCTTTGGCATCTCCGGATATTCCCAGGTCTGACGTACTTTTCAATTCAGGTAAGTTCAGAATCTCCTTGATCCACGTTGTAAGAAGCGGATTGTGCGCCCCGCCGCCACTGACATAAATAGCAAATTCCTTTTTGCCAATTGTTCTGATAATTGTTTCGCAAATTGTTTCAGCAGTAAAACGGGTAAGCGTTGCAAGCAAGTCGTTAGTTGAGAGTGTGTCGGTCTTTGAAGCTTGCTGCGCCTTCTCTACGAACGTACAATTAAAAAGCTCTGGACCAATTGTTCTCGGCAAAGACATCTTGAAGAAAGGGTCAGCTTTAAGTACCATTAATAATGATTGATTGACGACTCCTTTTGCGGCTATGGTTGCATTCTCATCAAAATACTTTCCAGGGAATTTTTTGCGAATAGTTTGATCGATCAATGTATTGCCAGGACCAGTATCTGTTACAAAAACTTTTGTTGCATTTTTTCCAGCAGGCAGGAACGTGAAATTGGCGATGCCTCCGATATTTAAAAGTATTCGGTTCTCTTTTTTATCACCTAATAAAAAGTAATCACCATATACTGCAAGAGGCGCACCTTCTCCGCCTCCGGCAATATGCTTTTGACGAAAGTCACTCAACGTAATGATTCCCGTTTTGTGAGCAATGTGGTCGCCATCGCCAATTTGAAATGTTGAATTGATTGGATCTTCCGGATGCAGGAATGACGGAGCATGCATGACTGTTTGCCCATGGGATGCAATGGCATCAATTGCTGAAGGCTTGATCCTCCATTTCCTGAGACAATCAAGAACGATTTGTCCATGCAATAAGCCAATCCACGGATGAAGGTTCGAAAGAGTGACAAAGTCGACTTGTTTTTTCGCGAATACGTTAAGTATACGCCTTTTGGTTTCACTTGAATAAGGAACGGTAACAAACCTCTTCAACTCCAGCTTCGTGCTGGTTCCATGGCCTGTTATCTTGCAAAGGGCTACATCGAGACCATCCATTGATGTGCCGGACATTAACCCGATGATAGATCTTGATTTCATTTTTGCAATTCCTGTCAAAAGAGCAATGTTCTTATTCATCAACTTTTATTTAGTATAAATATCTAAAAATCATATCTAGTCTCAAACACATAAAACAGCGAGGTTGGTGCGACTATTTTATTTACATTCTAATAATCGTATATTTGATGGCTCTCCAATTCTTACGTATCAATGAAAATTATTTTCACCACGCTTGTTGTATCATTTTCATTTTTTTTTACTTCGTACTGTCAGTCATTTGTAAGGGGCTATGTTATTACAATAAAAGGTGATACTATTTCTGGCTTTATAAAAAATAAAGAGTCAGGGCCAAGTCAAACTTTAGTCTATTTCAAAAGGGAACAAAGCTCAGAGTCGATTATCTATAAAACCAATGATCTTAAAAGATATTACCTCACACAAGAGAATGAATATTATGTTAGCGCAAGTGTTGATGTTGACATGAAATCAGTTGAGACAACTCAACTGGAAGTTGATGATCCCAATCCGAAATTTATAAAAGAAACAGTTTTTCTAAAATTGATCACAAAAGGTAAAGCAACGTTATATTCGTTTTACGATACAAATAATAAAGAACACTTTTTCATTGAGCTTGAGGGACAAGGAATTGAAGAACTACAGAGAATCATTTATCTCCGAAACAGAAGCTACAGTTCTATCACAAAGGATATCTATAAACAACAACTGAGTAATGTGATGACTGACTGTGGAATAAACTTTAAAAATATTTATTTTTCCACGACCGGGTTAAAAAAAGTATTTACTAAGTATAATGAATGTAATGGTATTTCTACGTATGTGGAGAAAAAGAATAAAGGTAGCATATCGTTATATGCACTGGCAGGAATAGCCCTAGGATCTGGAAATTATGGCGGACTAAGCTATGATGCAAATGGATATAGCGGAACTGTTCAGGATGCAAAATTTTCTTCCTCAACTGATCCTACATTTGCCATAGGAATTGAAACATATTCTAAAAATCGCACAATGTCTTTTGGAACTGAGATAAACTGGAAAAGCCACACTTTCAAAGGGTCAAGCTTTACAAATACGAATACGGTATTGGCCGAAATAGGATATAATCTTTATAAACTAAATTTAATTGTAACATATCATTTTAACAGCAGTCTAAAACCCTTTCTCAGATTTGGACCTGGATTTAGTATTATATCCCAGACAAAAAACCAGTTAACTACAACACAATATCCACCCTACAACGGACCGATCAATAAACAATTTAACTCGCTTCTTGGTGTCATGGCCGCCACTGGCATTGAATACAATAATGTGATACTTGAAATTCGCTATGAGTACAATCCTCTGACCGCTGAAAGAGCAAACTTTTATCCATCAGATTTAATTTTTCAAATTGGGTATAGAATAATCAAAAGGAAAGAGTGATTTCGTTCTTTATGGTAACCATCTTTTAGAGTTGTCTCAAATCATGATAACTTTAACCCATGAATTTCAGAACAGAACTACTACTTAAGGCCTCTTCTGCGAATATTACTTTAGAAGATCCAATCGTAACACTTGGTTCTTGTTTTTCCGAATCCATTGGACAAAGGTTTTTAGACTCAAAATTTCAGAGCCTGGTAAATCCATTTGGAACAACGTACCATCCCTTTTCGATTCACTCGCTAGTGCAATACGGAATTGATAAAAAAAATCCGACCGAGCAAAATTCTATTGAGACGAATGAAACTTTCTTCAATTATGACTTCCACTCCTGCTTTCACGGGAGTTCAGCCATTGACTTACAGAAGGAAATCAAGAAAACTATTACTTCAACGAATTCTTTCCTGCGAAAATGTAACGTTATTCTGTTGACGTATGGTACTGCCTTCATCTATGAACGAAAAGATACAGGTGAAGCGGTTGCCAATTGCCATAAACAGCCATCTTATTTATTTACAAAACGGTTGACATCTGTTGAGGAAATTACTAAGTCATTTGCTGAGACCATCAAATTACTTTTGACGTTCAATCCAACCGTCAGGATCATAGTAACCGTAAGCCCTGTCAGGCATTTAAAAGATTCGATTGAGTTGAATAACATAAGTAAATCGATACTTCGAATCGCTTGTCATCAGATTGTGAAGACACATTCTATCGTAGATTACTTCCCGGCCTTTGAAATTATGATGGATGACCTTCGTGATTACAGGTTTTACAAAGCAGATCTGATCCATCCAACAGAAGTGGCTGAAGAGTATATATGGAATAAGTTTTGCACCAGGTATTTTTCAAATTCAACTATGAATATTCTGAGCAAATGGAATGAAATCAGGAAAGCGATTGACCATCGTCCATTTCAGCTTTCCAGCGTTTCACATCAGAAATTTCTTCGAGAGACTTTAATAAAACTATCCGAACTAAAACCGTTCATGAATGTTAATAATGAGATCGCAACAATTGAGTCAATGATCGTGTGAACACCTAATTTCTAATTCCCTCATTTTTAAATTTTTCATTTAATGCCCAATAGACTAATCCATGCCACCAGTCCTTACCTCTTACAACACGCTCACAATCCTGTGGATTGGTTTGAATGGGGAACTGAAGCATTGGACAAGGCAACGAAAGAAGACAAACCAATTTTAGTAAGCATTGGATACTCATCATGTCACTGGTGTCATGTGATGGAACGGGAGTCGTTTGAAAATCATGACATCGCTACGATCATGAACGAGTATTTTGTTTGTATAAAAGTTGACCGTGAAGAAAGACCTGACATTGATCAGCTCTACATGGAAGCTGTGCAGGCAATGCAGCAACACGGAGGATGGCCATTGAATGTATTTCTCACACCAGATCAAAAACCATTTTATGGGGGCACTTATTTTCCACCAAAAAACTGGGAACAGCTATTACTTCAAATCCGCAAGAGCTTTTCTATAAAAAGAGTCGAGATTGACGAAACATCAGAAGAACTAAAAAAACATTTACAGACAAGTGACCTGTCCAGGTTTGCAAAAGAGCCTGGACTTGAAAAATTTACCCAGGCTGCATTGGATAATATGTTTCATATTTTACGATCCCGTTTCGATCCGACCTGGGGCGGACTTGAAAAAACCCCGAAGTTTGTAATGCCGACACTATGGCTATTTCTTCTCCGCTATTATCTCCTCACGAAGAATGAAGAAGCATTGAAGATGGTCAATCTTACATTAACAAAGATGACGATGGGTGGACTATATGATCAATTGGGTGGCGGCTTTTCACGTTACTCGGTGGATGGCAAATGGTTTGCCCCGCATTTTGAGAAAATGCTATATGATAACGCGCAGTTGTTAAGCCTGTATTCCGAGGCGTATTCGGTTACAAATAACGAACTTTTCAAAAATACCATTTACGAAACCATTGCCTGGATCAAACGTGAGATGACTCACAAAGAAGGTGGTTTTTATTCAGCGCTTGACGCAGACAGTGAAGGCATTGAAGGAAAGTTTTATACATGGACGTACAAAGAGCTTACAAATACTCTGGACGGTGATACTAAAGCCGCAATGGAATACTTTAGTGCAACACAAGAAGGAAATTGGGAACATGGTTTGAATATTTTGCTTAGAACCGAAGCACCCGTTCCGGATCACATCATATCAATTAAAAAAAAGCTGCTTACTGTTCGTAACTCCCGCATTCGGCCGGGTCTTGATGATAAAATACTCACAGGATGGAATGCAATGATGTCACACGGATTAATAGATGCTTACAAGGCCTTTGCCGATCCTGTATTTCTTCAGCTCGCTATAAATAATATTTTATTTATTGAAACCAATCTCATTTCAGGTGGAACCGTTTACAGATCATTCAGAAACAAGAGATCGACAACAGAAGGATTTTTAGAAGACTACGCATTCCTTATTCAGGCGTACACTTCGCTTTACCAGGTAACATTTAATGAAGAATGGCTGCATAAAGCGGAACGGTTCATGAATTATTCGCTGGAGAATTTTTATGACTCTGCAGAAGGATATTTTAATTTCTCTTCTTCCCATGCAGAAAAACTTATCGCCCGTAAGAAAGAGATCTTTGACAATGTTATTCCCTCAGCGAATTCGGTAATGGCGAGAAACTTGTATCGATTGGGAATTCTTCTCGACAAAGAGAACTGGAAAAAATCTGCGACAGACATGACCTCACGATTGGCTGCATTAATTGAAAGCGAACCTGGTTATTCTTCCAATTGGGGAATTTTATTTTCTGAGATCACTACCAGAATGGCCGAAGTTGTAATTATTGGAAAGGATGCAGAGCGATTCAGAAAGGAAATTCACAAACAGTATTTACCATTTACTCAGTTGCTTGGAGCTGAGGAAAAAAGTTCCCTCCCGCTTTTTGAAGGACGTGAAGTAAAGGATAATAAGACATTGGTCTATGTATGTTATAATAAAACATGCAAGCTTCCTGTCGAACGAGTTGAGGATGCGATTTATCAACTGCAAAATGAGATGAGATAATCATTCGCTTAAGCAAAGACCCAGAGGATCGTACTGTTTGTAGCAGAATTTATTTTAAGGTGGAGTTAGCTCCAATTTGTTATATCACCCTACAAACAGGACACTCTTAACAGGGGTTGCTGTGCTGCATCGATGCTGCACCAACAATTATTGGGTAAATCGAACTCAAATTCACCAATTCTCTCCTATTAAGTTCCTATTTTTAGCATTGTGGAAATTTTTGATCAAAAGGAGACGGGGACATTTTTTGCTGAGCTTATTCTGCCGGTGCCCATTCCCAAATTGTTTACTTACCGCGTTCCTGCAGCTTGGAATAACGTAATCAAGGTTGGCCAGAGAGCTATTGTTCCATTCGGCCAAAGGAAAATTATTACGGGTGTCATTGCAAAATTACATCAACAGCCGCCGGTTGAATATGAAGCGAAATACATTTTTGAGTTATTGGATGAAGCTGAGATCATAACATCGCAGCAATTTCAATTGTACGAATGGATGGCAGGTTATTATATGTGCAGTGTTGGCGAAGTTATGAACGCAGCTTTACCCGCAGGACTAAAACTTTCCAGTGAGTCCATGGTCCAGATTCATCCATCATTTAATATCGAAGAAAGCGTATTCGATTTTTCCGAAAAGGAAAGATGTGTACTGGGTCATTTAAAATCTGAAACGCTTACCTATACTGATATTGCTAAACTTTTGGATGTTAAATCCATCTACAGTATTCTTAAATCCCTTACCTCCAAAGAAGCGGTGATCATCTTTGAAAAAGTCAAAGAAAAGTACCACCCCAAAACTGAGAAACGGTTTAGAATTCATTCCGATTATATTGAAAGGAAGAAGCTCGAAGCACTATTTGAAACGTTAGGAACAAAGCCTAAACAGGAAGCAGTTCTCTTAAAATATTTACAAGAAGTTCCTGTGTTTAAAAATATGGAACTGAATGAAAAAGGCATTAATAAGTCTTCTCTCGTGCAGGGTGATATTTCAGAATCTTCTGTTAATACATTGGTTAAGAAGAATATCCTTGAGGAATTTGAAGTCGTTGTTCCCCGTTTTGATTTTGATGACACCGTAATCACGCACCCACTTTTATTAAGTGAGAAACAGGAAATAGCACGAAATAAAATATTGGCTGATTTTGAAAGTAAAGATGCCGCCCTATTGCACGGAGTTACAAGCAGCGGGAAAACAGAAATTTATATTGACCTTATTCGTCGGGCGCTGGAAGGAGGTTCGCAGGTTTTATATCTTCTTCCGGAAATTGCATTGACGACACAAATAGTGTATCGTCTTAAAAAAATATTTGGCGCTTCGATGGGAGTATATCACTCTAAATTTTCCGACAACGAACGAGTAGAAGTTTGGAATGGCATACTGAATGGGAAGGTCCGCTTTGTTATAGGTGTGCGGTCCTCTGTATTTCTTCCTTTCGATAATCTTGCACTGATAATCGTTGATGAAGAACATGATCCATCGTACAAGCAACAGGATCCTGCTCCACGTTATCATGCACGTGATGTAGGGTTGATGATGGCGAAGCAACATCATGCTAAAGTATTGCTTGGCACAGCAACTCCTTCCGCAGAAAGTTATTACCAGGCTAAAACTGGCAGAATTGGTTTCGCAACGCTTACCGAACGATTTGGTGATACAAAACTTCCTGAGATCGTCTTCGCAGATCTATCACGCGAACGAAAGCAAAAGACGATCAAAGGGAATTTCTCTTCCCTTCTATTACGGGAAATAAAAGAAACGATCGCAAAGGGTGAACAGGTTATTCTATTTCAAAATCGTCGCGGGCACTCCCCTATCGTTCAATGCCAGGATTGCGGATGGGTGCCGGTGTGCATCAATTGTGCTGTCAGTCTTACGTATCACCAATACCGCCACGCTCTTATCTGTCATTATTGTGGATACAGGGAAGATCTTCCCAATCAATGTCCTACATGTTCCTCCAGGAGAATTCTAACACTCGGTTATGGAACCGAAAAACTGGAGGAAGAACTGAAGTTGCATTTTCCGGATGCACGCGTAAGCCGGATGGATCTTGATACCACGCGAACGAAGAGTGGTTATGAAAGTATTCTTGGTGATTTTGAAAAAGGTGAAACCAATATACTTGTCGGAACTCAAATGGTGACAAAAGGTCTGGACTTTGATCGCGTGAATCTCGTGGGTGTTTTTGATGCAGATAGAATGATGCACTTCCCTGATTTTCGTTCGTATGAACGTGCCTTTCAATTGATATTGCAAGTAAGTGGCCGCGCAGGCAGAAGAGGCAAGCAGGGAATTGTTGTTATACAGACATCCGATCCAAAAGATGTTTTGTTTAAATATATTATTGAGAATGATGTTAATGGGTTTTTGCAAGATCAGCTTCATGATCGTGAACTTCATTCATTTCCTCCATTTGCCCGATTGATTGAGATCACCGTCAAGCACACTGACAAGACACTTGGAAAGAATGCGTCAGAGTTATTTACGAATCAAGTGCGTCAGCAGATCCGTGGTGTTGAAATACTTGGTCCAAAAGAAGCGTCGATTTCAAAGATCAGGAACGAGTTTTTACAATCCGTTCTGATAAAAATTCCAAGGAACCAGGGAAGGTTGAGTGAGATCAAACAACGGTTACTTGAATTGAGTGATGGAATTCAAGGGATGAAAGAGTATCGGAATTGCAAGGTTGTATTTGATGTTGATCCGGTGTAGAATGTTCTGGGTTCTGGGTTCTGGGTTCTGGGTTCTGGGTTCTAAGTTCTATGTTTCTATACAGAACCTAGAACACAGAACTTAGAACTTATAAAATATTCCACTCATCATTCAATACCGGAATCGCATGATGCGCTGTCAAATCAAACTGACACGGTACAACTGAAACATAATTGTTTGCAATCGCCCACTCATCGTTGTCTTCTCCTTTGTCAAAGTTGACGAACTTACCCGTCATCCAGAAATAAGTAGCACCGTTCGGATCCTTTCGTTCATCGAAATCTTCTACCCATTTTGCATTTGCCTGGCGGCAGATCTTAATTCCTTTTATTGGTCCCTTTTTCTTGTGAGGAAAATTTACATTCAACGCAACCCCTTTGGGAAGACCTTTTTCCATAACCTGGCTAGTTATCTTCTTAATGTATTCCAGCGTGTGTGAAAAGTCAGCCTCATTTCCATAGTCCGCTAATGAAAATCCAATCGCTGGCGTCCCTTCAATAGCACCCTCAATTGCCGCTGACATCGTTCCCGAATACAAAACACTGATGGATGTATTGCTTCCGTGATTCACACCACTTACTACAACATCCGGCTGGCGTTTATCTTTCAATATATAATGGCGTGCCATCTTTACACAGTCAGCGGGAGTACCAGAGCACTCGTATGCTTTTACTCCTTCAAAAATAGTTGACTCTTTCAAACGAAGGGTGTCTCCTACAGTAATGGCATGACCCATTCCGGATTGCGGACTATTCGGAGCAACAACGATAACATCGCCCAGCTCTTTCATTACAGTGACAAGATTAAGAATACCTGACGATGTAATACCATCGTCATTGGTAACAAGAATTAACGGTCGGGGCATTTCTATTTATAAAGTGAATTGTAGTATTCAACGATGGATGCAAATTCATATTTATCATCCAGCTTAAGCTTATTCTTTTTCATATAATTCTCAATCGTCTCGCCATGTGTACTCATGATAGCCAGCAGATCGTTTTTCTTTCCATTAAACACCTCAATCACCCCATTATCTTTCAGAATAAAAAATTTATTCACTAATACCATGCGGCTGCTTGTTCCATAATAATAAAACGAGCTTGGGTAACTTCGAAGTTCAACAGCTTCCCTGGCAAGAAGGGTAATCTTTCCCTCAGAGAGCAACTCAAAAAATACAGGCGCCTTGTATGCGCCGTTACTTGAATATGGCAACGAATAAAAAGTCCTGTAGCGCTTGACTGTTTTATCAAAAATTTCAAACGCCAATACTTTACGTGCCGAGTATGTTTCTAATTTATTATTCTTATCGAACTGTAAAATATCGCTTTGCAGATCATACTTGATACTTCCCCTAACTGTATCACCCGATTCAAGTATAACTTTTCCTTCATGCCAGAATTCAAACGGAAATTTTTGAGCATTCGCCCCGGACATAAAAAGAAAAAAAATCAGGAAAGAACTTAACCTCATAGATGCTTTAAAATGGTATGACCCAGCTTATCACGCTTTGTCTTCAAATAACGTTCGTTATGCTTATTCGGTATGGTTTCAATTGCAACATTTTCCACTATTTCCAGCCCGTATCCGGTAAGTCCAATTCTCTTCTTTGGATTATTAGTGATTAACCGGATTTTACTGATCCCAAGATCGTGCAAGATCTGTGCACCGATACCATAATCACGGTCGTCCATATTAAATCCCAGCTCAAGATTGGCCTCCACGGTATCAAGTCCTTCCTCTTGTAACTTATAGGCCTTGAGCTTATTTAGTAATCCGATACCTCTTCCCTCCTGTTTCATATAAAGAACAACTCCCTTGCCCTGGTCCTGAACCATTTTCATTGCTCTGTGAAGCTGGGCCCCACAATCACAACGGCATGATCCAAAAATATCTCCTGTCACACATGACGAGTGAACACGAACCAATACAGCGTCATCTCTTTTCCATTCGCCCTTAATAAGAGCAAGGTGCAACTCACCTGAATCTATTTGTTCATAGGCAGCAAGTTTAAAATCGCCGTACTCTGTTGGCATCGCAACATCCACTCTTCTTCTGATCTGGCATTCCGTTTTCATGCGGTAGGCGATCAGATCTTTTATAGAAACTAATTTCAAATTGAAACGATTAGCAACTTTACGAAGGTCAGGCAATCTCGCCATCGTACCATCTTCATTCATGATCTCTACTAAAACGCCTGCAGGAGCAAATCCGGCAAGTCGTGCCAGGTCAATTGCCGCTTCTGTATGTCCTGCTCTCCTTAATACGCCTTCTCTTCTTGCTTTCAACGGGAAGATGTGACCTGGCTTACCCAACTCTGCTGGATTTGTATCCGGATCAGCCAACGCCCTGATTGTTTTAAAGCGATCGTGCGCAGAAATTCCTGTCGTACATCCGTGACCGATCAAGTCAACTGAAACAGTAAACGGTGTTTCAAATGCTGCGGTATTCTTTCCAACCATCAGATCAAGACCCAGCTCTTCACAACGATCTTCCATCAATGGAACACAGATCAATCCCCTCCCTTCCTTGGCCATAAAGTTTACAATATCAGCTGTTATAGCTTCTGCAGCGCAGATGAAATCTCCCTCGTTCTCGCGGTCCTCATCATCCACCACGATAATCAGTTTTCCTTCTTTAATAGCTGCAATGCCCTCTTCTATCCTGTCTAATCGTATTTCTTCGCTCATTTTATTTTCTCCTGGACGTGTAACAAAAATCTGTTTAAGTATGTTCCTATCGCGCTACCACAATGCCAAGAAGTGCAGCAAGTTCACGCTCGGCTTTTTTCAAATTGTCCCGTTGCTCTAAATACGTATCTACTTCCTTGTCGTCACCATTCGCACCAAGCTCCCGAATTTTATTTAAATTTTCACTCATCATTTTTTTAACCATCCAGAATTTAAGACGGTTTACATTAGCATTTGTCATTTCAGTCAGCAATTCCGATTCTTCAGAAATATAAATATGCTTCTTGCGCCAGTTAGGACTTATTTCCTCCTTGGACATGATCAATTCGGCAACGACATTTCTCATTTCTTTACTTCCATGCGTGATCAGATACTGTGAGTCTAAAATTTCACCTTTTTGAAGACCCTCGTGATAGTAGTTGAATATCTCTTTAAATATGTCATTGGAAAATTCAACATCATCAAGCTCACTCACCAAATATTCAGCAACGCTATGCTCTCCCAAAGAGGAACTTCCATATCGTATTAATAATCTTGCCGTTTCCCTCTCCTGATAAAAAACAGAATCCTTATCATCTGTTGGGCCAATAGTAGCAGCATCAATAATTTGCGCAGCCACTTCACTATTCCCGTCACTAACCGGCTGTCGCGGTGGTTGATTCTTTACTTTGTCTCTCTTGTTTCGTTCGTCAATAAGAAGCTTGTTCAGTTCAGTAAGCAACACTGGCTCACCTATCTTCAACTGCTGACTGGTCTCTTGCAGATAAACAGAACGCTTGATTGGATCAGGTATCAGTGCAATGCTTCCCACAATTTCCTTAATTGATTCTGCTTTCCGAATCGGATCATTACCTGATTCAGCAGCAAACAATCCGGCTTTGAAAGAAATAAAATCCTGTGACTTTTGAGCAAGGTATTTTTGAAATTCGGATGTTCCGACTTTTCGTGAATAACTATCCGGATCGTTGTTGTCCGGAAGCAATACCACACGAACGTTGAGTCCACCTTTCAATATCAGATCAATACCGCGTAACGCAGCTTTGATACCAGCGGCGTCACCATCGAATAGTACAGTAACATTCTCTGTGAACCGTTTGATCAGCTTGATCTGCTCTTCAGTAAGTGCTGTACCGGAAGATGCCACAACATTCTCAACATCGGATTGATGCATTGAAAGAACATCCGTATATCCCTCCACCAAAAAGCAATTATCTTTCTGGCGAATAATATTCTTCGCCTGGTATAATCCATACAGAACATTACTCTTATGATAAATTTCAGTTTCCGGCGAATTGATATATTTCGGTTGGTTCTTATCCTTGCCCATCATGCGCGCACCGAAGGCGATCACTTTTCCGGAAAGATTATGAACGGGAAAAATTACTCTTCCGCGAAAGCGATCATACGTTCTTCCTTCTTCATTCTTTACAACAAGACCAGTCTTTTCGAGGAGCGCTTTATTATAATTCTGTTTTATAGCCTCATCACTGAGATAATTCCAACCATCAAGGGCATAACCAAGCTCAAACTTCTCAATCGTTCTGTCATTAAAGCCTCTTTCCCGGAAATAGGTAAGACCAATTGCCTGACCTTCTTCTGATTCGAAAAGATTCTTCTTATAATAATCCTTAGCAAAGTTCATAAGGATATGAAGTCCTTGGCGTTCACTTTGTTGTTCGCGTGCCTCATCCGACTGCACGTTCTCCCGGATCTCTACGCCGTATTTCTTACCGAGGAAACGAAGCGCTTCGAGATAGCTCATCCCTTCGTGTTCCATCACGAACGTAATCGCATCCCCGCCTTTACCACTACTGAAATCCTTAAAAATTCCTTTTCCCGGAACGACAAAGAACGATGCCGATTTCTCATTGCTAAATGGACTGAGTGCTTTATAATTCGCACCCGACTTCTTCAGCGAAACAAAGTCGCTGATCACATCAACAATGTCGACACGACTCTTTATTTCGTCTATTGTCTCCCGGCTTATCAACGTACCAATCTATTTTGAGAAATTTAAACTATTGCGTTGTAAAGATAGTTATTCAAGGGCACTAGGCATTAGGCATTGGGCATTAGGCACTGGGAGATAATTGTTAAATTTAGAAATTTCCCTTTTTCTCGAGTGTAAATCACTCGTTACCTTACTTAGTCGACCAAATGCCTGATGCCCAACGCCTAAATCCTCTAAGATTCCCTAAATTCACAGTTTTAAATTAAGACCAGATTGAAAACAGAAGATATACTAAATGTCCTTTCCACAGTAATTGATCCTGATATCAAACGTGATCTGGTGACCTTAAATATGATTAAGGACGTTGAAATCAAGGATGGAAACGTAAGTTTTACAGTTGTTTTGACTACCCCTGCGTGCCCGCTGAAAGAAAAAATACGCAAGGACTGTGAGAATGCTGTGAGGAAGGTTGTTGGTAAAGATGCTTTGATATTGATCAAGATGACGTCGTCTGTTACTACCCTGCGCAACAATACTCCTTTGTTGCCAGGAGTGAAAAATATCATTGCCATTGCTTCCGGAAAAGGTGGCGTTGGAAAGTCTACAGTAACCACCAATCTGGCAGTAGCACTTGCCAGGTCAGGCGCAAAAGTTGGATTGATCGATGCCGATATTTCCGGGCCTTCGATTCCAGTAATGTTTAACTGCGAACGGGATCAACCGGAAGTGAAAGTAGTGAATGGAAAAAATTTTATTCTTCCACTGGAGCAATACGGGGTAAAACTTATATCGATCGGATTTCTTTCCCCACCGGATAGCCCGATTGTTTGGCGCGGACCAATGGCAAGTTCAGCGTTGAAACAATTTATCACCGATACGATCTGGGGCGACCTCGATTATCTATTTATAGATCTTCCTCCCGGAACGAGCGACATACATTTAACGCTTGTGCAAACTGTGCCTGTAACCGGTGCAGTAATAGTAACAACTCCTCAAAAAGTAGCACTTGCCGATGCTTCAAAAGGATTGGCGATGTTTCGGCAGCCTGCGATCAATGTTCCAATTCTCGGTGTAGTAGAAAACATGGCTTACTTTACGCCCGAAGAGCTTCCTGATAACAAATATTATATCTTCGGTAAAGACGGGGGCAAGAACTTATCGGAAAAATTTGATGTTCCGTTCCTTGGACACATACCTTTGGTTCAAGGTATTCGCGAAAGCGGCGACAGTGGTTTGCCGGCAGTTATGAAAGAAGGAATTATGTCAACCGCCTTCACTGATTTAGCGGAAGCACTTGCCCGTCAGATTGCGATTAGAAATGCTAGCTTTGCACATACCCAAAAAGTTGAAATAACAACAGTATGATCGAACCCACTGCTTTGACTTCTGATGATCTCATTCAGCGAATTGAAATTTCATTGAATAGTATCCGCCCTTACCTCGAAGCGGATGGTGGTAATGTAAGGATACTTGAAATCACTGCCGATAATGTTGTGCGCCTTGAATTCATGGGTAATTGCAGCAATTGTCAAATGTCTACTATGACGTTCAAGGCTGGAGTAGAAGAAGCTATTAGAAAGTCGGTCCCTGAAATTCGGTCGATAGAAGTGGTCAATTTGACGCCACTTTAGGGTTACTGCTCTTCTTTCTGCGGGATAAAATCATAAATTAAGGCTTTATTCGCTAAACGATTGGTATAACGATTGCTTTGAATTGGTATGTAGTAGCTTATATGTTGATTGCCAGATGAAATCCATTAATTTTCTCCGTTGTCTTTCTTTTGGATTCCTATTTTTTCTATCCTCCAATATGGTCTTTGCACAGGAGCGATGTGGGACTGTAGCATACGAAAAGCTTCTTCACCCTGGCGGGTCCGGCACGCTTAACGAAAGTAATTTCGAACAATGGATAAAGAATAAGATCGCGGAAGGATCCAAGGATTTATCGAGGACAGCCAATCGTACAGAAGTAATAAAATACACTATACCCGTTGTTGTTCATATTATTCATAACGGCGAGGCAGTCGGTAGCGGATTAAATATTTCTGACGACCAGATCAAATCTCAGATTGCCGTACTCAATAAAGATTACTGGCATTTAAATTCAGATTCAGTGAACACACCTGCGGAATTTCTTCCATTTGTTGGCAGGATAGCCATGGAGTTTGTATTGGCGAAACAGGATCCTGATGGGGTAGCAACAAGTGGAATAACAAGAACAACCGGTACAAAGACTTCATGGACGATTTCAGATAACATTGCATTGAAATCACTTAATTACTGGCCCGCTGAAAACTATTTAAATATATGGGTAACGGATCTATCCAATTCCTCCGGCTTGATTGGCTATGCTCAACTTCCTGTATCGAATCAGCTTCAGGGATTGGAAACCTCTTCAGAAGACAGACTCACCGATGGTGTGGTGATTGATTTTATGGCGTTTGGATCCGGTGCTCAATTTACGCTAACCCCTCAATTCAACTTAGGTCGCTCCGCAACACATGAGATAGGCCACTTTTTTGGTCTTCGCCATATCTGGGGTGACGCCAGCTGCGGAACAGATTACGTGGATGATACGCCTGCGCAAACAACAAGCACAAGTAATCTTAGCAGTGGTTGCCCTCCCATTACAAAAGCATCATGTGAGTCTCCTGCAGCAATTGCTGCTGCTTCCTACAAAGCTCATATTATGTTTCAGGATTACATGGATTATTCCAACGATGTGTGCATGAATCTTTTCTCAAAAGGTCAGGTTGAGCGAATGAATGTCATTGTTAATAATAGTCCACGAAGAGTAAGTCTTCTTTCCTCACCTGCAAAAAATGCTCCTGCTCCTGTCCCCAATGATTTAGGAATTCGCCAGATCGTTTCTCCACTTTCCACCAATTGTGAAAACTCACCTATTCCAAAGATTGAGATCTGGAATTATGGTAGTAACACTATTACTTCTGCACAAATTCAGGTTACAGTAAATGGTGTTACTCTGCCAATGACTTCATTTTCAGGATTAAATCTTGCACCCCAACAATCAATAGCTGTTTTGTTTAATGCAATCACTTTAATACCAGCAACTGCTAATCAAATAGTTTCTTTCCAAATTCTTCAGACGAATGGAGGTGCTGATGCACAACCAGCAAATAATTCCGCATCGGTTGCTGTTACAGTGCCTTTGAAACTGGTATTACCGATCCTTGAACCTTTCAATTCAATTCCCACAGGATGGATAATCTATAATCCTGATGGCCTTACAACCTGGGCGAATGTCATCGCACCTGACGCCAATACCACGAACAAATCGATGTACATGAATTTTTATGATTATGAGGATTCCGGAACACAGGATTGGTTATCAACTCCTTTTTTTACAACTGCGACACCGTCATCCACTCTATTAAAATTCGATCTGTCCTATGCGCAATACACAGGCGAAACAGGAGATAACTTAAAAGTGTATGCGTTACCAGGATGCACCTCTGATCTTACTAAAGGAATTCTTTTGTATGATAAATCTTCGGTAGCGCTTGCAACTGCGACCGCTACAACAAGTTCATTTAAGCCAGCATCGAATGCTCAATGGCGCAAATCGGAATTGATCTCTCTAAGCAATCTCACGGTTGGCACCAACTGGCAATTGGCGTTCGTGGCAACCAATGGTTTTGGGAATAATTTATACGTTGATAATGTGATCATAACCGATCAGATCATAAATGATCTATCCCTGACTTCTATTTTAACACCAAGTTTAGTTAGCTGTGACCCTGCTCCGATCATTCAGTTTAGTGTAAAAAATCTCAGCACATCCGTTATCACAAGCTTTCAGGTACAGCGTGTATTAAATGGCGGAACTGCTGTAACACAAAATTATACCAATGTATCTATCGGACTTGGCGAAGAAAAGATTTTCAGCCTTGCTTCTGTCAATCTGAGTACCGGTATCAATGTAATTTCATTGACCGTTCTTAATCCAAACGGAATACCTGATACAGCGCCATCCAATGATGCGTTAACATTCAGAACATACCTTGACCAGACAACGGACATTGTTCCTTTGCGGAAAACATTTGACAATGCATCTGAATCGCCATGGCTTTTAGCGAGTCCATTAAATTTCCAATCATGGTCGAATGTATCAACAAATAAAAATCAATCATTGGTTTATAGATCATTTTTAAATCCAGGAATAACAGAAGAGGCATGGGTAGTAAGTCCTGTTCTTGATTTCACCTCGACAAGCAAAAACGGTTTGTTCTTCGATATAAGCTATGCACTCCGCGGCACCGCAGTCGATCGTTTGAAAGTGATTGCCTCCACCGACTGTGGCCTTAATTATGGCACGGTGCTGTTTGACAAAGCCGGCAGCGATTTCAGTTCGACCACATCGAACGTGGAATGGGTTCCAAAATCTGATTCTGTCTGGAAAAACCAGTTTATAAGTCTTGATGTATTTTCCGGAAAGAAGAACATCCGGCTTGCCTTTGTTGCTTCTAACAAAAACGGGAATGATATGTATCTCGATAACATCGAAATATTTGCTGATGATGATCCACGTGCTATAAAGCTTGCGTACCCCTACCAGCTTTACTACACAACGCGGAATGACCTCAGCGACATATCGCTGTCGTTCAACCTTCCCGACAGAAAGAACGTAAGAGTGCAAGTCTACTCCCTCATGGGCCAAATAATAATCGATAATATTCTGCCCAACATCCTGAATCAGACCTACTACTTTGACCTCGCCCAGCAGAGCCAGGGGTTATATATTTTCAGGTTACAAATCGACGACCAGGTCACCACAACGAAAGTATTCATAGGTCATTAACAGGATTTTCTATCTTTGAATTGATTTAATAGTCAATGAGAAAAATCAACGTAGCAATCCTGTACGGCGGTCGTTCTGTAGAGCATGCAGTATCTGTCAATTCAGCTAAAAATATCTTTGAATTTATTGACAGGAAGAAATACAATCCTATTCCGATCGGGATTACCCAAAAGGGAAAATGGTACCTCACCAAAACCGTAAACAAAGCCATTCAAAAGGGAAAACCGCTATCGATAGATCTGGATCCTAAAAAACCACTTCTAAAAGCCGGAAACCAGAATATATCGGTTGATGTTGTTTTCACTCTTCTTCATGGAACAGACGGTGAAGATGGTAGTATCCAGGGAATGCTAAAATCGCTTGATCTGCCGGTGGTAGGAACGGGTGTATTAGGATCGTCTCTTTCCATGAATAAGATAGTGGCCAAGCGACTGATGAAAGAAGCGGGAATTCCTGTAACGGATTTTATAGCGGTGAATTTTTACGATGAGAAAAAACCATCGTTCGAAGATATCAAGATCAAGCTTGGACTTCCCTTCATGGTAAAATCCGCAAGTCTGGGATCATCCGTTGGTGTAACAAAAGTAAATTCAAAGGCAAACTTTGCACCCGCAGTTGAAGAGGCGTTCCGCTATGATCATGAATTGTTATTTGAAAAGTATGTAAAGGGAAGGGAGATTGAATGTGCGATTTTAGGTAATGGAGTTCCACAGGCATCGCTGCCAGGTGAAATTATCATCAGCAAGGAGTACGAGTTCTATACATTCGACGCAAAGTATGTTGATGGCAAAGCTGTAACGATCGATGTGCCCGCAAAGCTTCCAAGCCAGGCTGTTGATAAAATCCGGTCACTTTCTGTAAGAGCATTTAAGGCATTGAAGTGTGAAGACTTTGCCCGTGTAGATCTATTCTTTCTTGAGAATGGAGAAATCTACGTGAATGAGATCAACACCATTCCAGGATTTACAAATTCAAGTATGTATCCCATGATGTGGAAAGAACGCGGTATTTCTTTTACCGATCTCATCTCAAAACTGATTGCGTTATCTCTTGAAAGAAATAAGCTTAACGACCGGATTCAACATAATTTTACATCTTCTTTAAAATTTTAATTAATGAAATTGAATTTTCCGTTTAAAGGGAAGTCTACACTGGGCGCTGTACTTGGATCATTCGCCACTGCTTTTGGGACTGTCTTGCTATTGGGCGTATGTTATTTTTACATCTATCTGCCGGGCACAACCAATCACGGTGAGAGAATAATGATACCTGATCTTACCGGAAAAAATCTTGCAGAAATTGAAAAAATAGTAACTCCGCTTGCGCTTAGGTTTGAAATAGGTGATTCTTCCTATTCAGCTGATTATCCTCCTCTCACTGTATTACAGCAATACCCGAAGCCAGGACATTTCGTTAAAGAAAATAGAAAGATATACATCTCTATTAATCGCGTTTCTCCTCCTACCCTTCCTCTTCCAAATCTTTTTGGAGAAGGTAATTCCGGTTCTCTGTTAAACGCGGAAGCTGTATTGAAAAGCAATGAGCTGGTGAGAGGAAAAATCATCTACCGGCCGCATCCAAACAAAGACTTATTGATCGAAATACGAATGAATGGAAAAGTTATTAATCCAGGACTTCACATTCCAAAAGGATCTGTTATTGACCTGGTCGTTGGCGATGGCACAGGTGCGAGTGAATTTGAAATCGGAGACTTTGTTGGTATGACCTTTAAAAATGCCAAAGCACGTCTGCGGGGTATGAATCTCAGCATTGGTGACATAACTATTCCGGATGAAGTGGATACTACCGGTGTGATCTCGTACGTTCTCAGGCAGTCTCCCGAGGCAGGAACAACAGTTAGCATAGGTGATTCGATTGAGCTTACAATTGGTCCGAAAGGTTACGAACTTCCGGAAAAAGAGGATCAATAATCAAAAAAACTTGAGATTTACTCTGTTTCAATTTATCGCGCTTCTATCATTCTTCCCCGCATTTTCCCAGCTGGTAGAAATGCCTGTTGGCTCACAGAAGTCTTCATCAAAATCTAAAAGCGCTTTCGGATCACGAACTGAAAGTGCGCCACGTACCCTACCCTTTTGGGATGACTTTTCTTACTCAGATATTTTAACGACACCCGATACAAGCCTGTGGCAAAGTGGTAATACTGTTTTTCTCAACAATGGAATCGGCATAAATCAACCTTCAAAAAATGTAGTGACATTTGATGGTGTTGATCAAAATGGAAAACCCTATAGCGTAAACGATGCCCTGGCAAAAGGCTTTGCAGACAGCCTGGTATCAAAACCTATACGCATTGACCTTGTTGATCCCTCTCTCCGGTCCACCGTTTATATCAGCTTCTTCTACCAGGCAAAAGGATTGGGTGAGGTGCCGGATGCAGGTGATAAGCTGGTTCTATCCTTTAAAAATATAAGCGGTAAATGGGAATCGGTGTATGAAATTCAAAATAGCGATGTTCTTCTTTCCGATACGTTCTATCAGGTGCTGATCCCGATCACTGACGATCGCTTTTATCATAATAAATTTCAGTTTCGTATTCAGAATTTTGCGCGTCTCTCGGGACCTTATGACACCTGGAATGTCGATTATGTCTATTTGAATGTGAATCGATTTCTGAACGATACCTTTTATACAGACCGTACCATATCATCTTCGCTTAGTTCATTATTTGTTGACTACAGGGCAATGCCGTTGAAACACTTTTTAATAAACCCTGCCGCTAATCTTAAAAAACCTTCAACTATTCTTTATAATTTAAAGAACGAAGACCAGCCATTTAGTTTTTCAGCATACGCTACGATCGTAAACTGGAATGGCGCTATCCCTACAAGCAAAAAAATCAAGCTTGACTCTGCGCAAAATCCGCCATCTGGTGCAGTCATGAAAGCCCTTGCATTTACTCCTGTTTCATTTAATACCATCCCGGGAGGAAATGATATTCGTTTACCAGCCGATTACATTGATATTACTCTACGATTCAATGTCTTGACAAAAGATAATGTGCCTGTAGCTTTACCCGGTAATCCGCCAAATGGCGATTATGTTGCTGCAACATACGCTCCTATCGACTTTCGCAAGAATGACACGATCAGAACCAAATTTAGATTAGGCGCCTATTATGCTTACGATGACGGAGGCGCTGAATATGCGATCAAGCTTAGCCAGTCGGGATCATTTATCTCATTCAAATATTTATTCAAATCAAATGTGCCTGACACACTTGTTGGCGTGGATATCTACTTCCCTGAATTTGGTGACAACACTGCACAGTCCTTACAGTTTGAGATCAGGACCGATTTATCAGATAGTCGCCCTTCAATTATATATCAGAAAGTAATTCAGGTAGAACGTTCGACACAGAATAAATTTAAGTCGTTCAAACTTGATAAGGCCATTCGTATCAGCGGCGATTTTTATATCGGATGGAAACAACTTTCCACAGCATCGATTCCTGTGGGGCTGGATAAAAATACTGACAATGGTGATAAGATGTATTATAATGTGAATGGTACGTGGGTACAGAACACAACTATAAAAGGAAGTATGATGGTACGGCCTGTCTTTGGAAAAGATGATCCAGGACCTGTCACTGGATTGGAAGATGTTGTACATGCGCCTGTTTATCCTAACCCAACCCGTAAGATCTGCTATTTCCCGGCTGAATCGGAGATGATCGTTGCGATTGATGTTACCGGCAGAAAGCTCGACATTGAGCTTCAGCAGATGACCGACCGAATATCTCTTACGTTTATTTCTCCCGTTTCCGGATTGGCAATCGTTCGCTACATGCTAAAAGGAAAATCCATCGTTGAGAAGATCATGGTGCTGGCGGAATAGCCTCCATTAAATCCAGGGGCGCGGGAGTAAAGCACAACACAAAAACGCCAAGTGCAATCCATCCAAGTATCTTTCTTTCAATTGTTAACGGCGCTTCAATCTGTGATGGAGGATGTAATACACCCAATACCCTTCCTATCAAAAAGGCGAATAACAACCATCCCGAATATCCATGAATTCCAGGGAAAATTATGACAGCAACATATTGAAGGGAAAAAATGATCAACGCTGTCATCAATTGACTTTGCCAACGCCATTTCAAACCTGAAAGGCACAGATAAATAAATCCAATAAAAAATGGGATTGTAAATGGGTATGGAATATCAATGAGGAACGCAAGTGTTTTTCCTGGTACGACTACTCCCAGACCTGCATAAAATAAGAACGCAATAAATACAGCGGAAGCAACTTTCCGATGGCCCTCAAAGCCAAGAAGACCATATAAAACATGACCTCCATCCAACTGACCAATTGGCAACAAGTTTATACTCGTAAATACAAGCGATAAAAAACCTGCAAATAGAAACGGGTAATGAATCAGTTCATGCGGGTTAGGGACTCTCGCAGGATCGGCAATAAATTTTTCAAACAACACGAATAGCAAATTTTTCCCGATATGAATATCAATAACACCTTTCGGCATATTTTCAGGTGCGTACACTACGCTGGCATAATCAACACCATATTTCTGATATTCCGGATGAAATTGATACACATACTCTGCCGGCGGAAGGGTTGCAAATCCATACCACAGAATGCCAAGGGCTACAACAAATCCGGCAAGTGGCCCTGCAATGCCTATATCAAAATTCTGCTGCTTACTATGCACTGGGCTTTTTAACCGTATCAAAGCACCCAGAGTTCCCAATGTCAAGGGAAAAGGAGGAAGAGGAATGTAATATGGTAGTGTAGTTTTAACCTTATAATGAATCGCTGTAAAGTAATGCCCAAATTCATGGGCCGTAAGGATCAGCAGAAATGGGATTGAATATGACATTCCGCTGATAAAGTCGCTCCAGGAATAGTTTTCCATGAAGATCGATTTGCCATAAACCCATTCCGCACCCGCGAAAGTGGTTGTAACAAATGTTATTAAAAAAAGTCCAAGGTGAAGAAGTATTTTCTTATACGATAGTTCCATAGATGCTTTCAGAATCGGCCATCACGTTTTTGGATGGTGAATGGATACAAAAGTACCATAAGAAATCAGGATGACCTTGTTATTTAATTACCTGTACCCAACTTTTACACGCCTTCTCTCCTTCGATCTCAACGTCATAATAATATACGCCGGCAGTCAGATTGTCAGCAGCCCAGTTATCTTTATAATCCTTATCCTCAAATACTTTTGTACCCCAGCGATCATACACCACAAATGAAACTGCCAGGTCTGTTTCAGATATGTATTTATCGCCATACTTGATCTTGAATGAATCATTGAACCCTGGTGAGCTGGTGGGTGTTATCACATTCGGAACAAACAGGTTATAGAACGGAAAGCTGATCTTCTTATCATAAATGCAGAATTCTTTTACTCCGACAACGCGAATCTGGTAAACACCATCTTTGCCATAATTATAAACAACGTCCTTTTGATCCGAGGTAGTACCATCCCCAAAGTCAACAAACGTTGTACCTTTTATATCGCTTAGATTTTTAACTTTCAGTGCCGGCCGGTTCTCACACTTAAATATTCTTGAAACTTCAAATTGAACATCAACATTGGGAACCACTTTCACTTTTACGGTATCCTTTGTAACGCATCCATTCGAATCAGTAATCGTTACAAAATAATTAGTAGTATCAATAGGAGAAACAACTGGCGAAGCGATCGCGGAGGTGAATATTGCTTTTGCATCTTTCCATGAATACGTTGTGCCACCGTTTGCAATAATTTGAACTGAACCTCCATAGCAGATTGCCGCATCATTTCCTGCACGACCCTGAGGCCTGAATACAGTTACAATTGTTGAGGTTGAGTCTTTCTCAAGGCATGTTCCAGGATCGAATGCTTTTAACTTTATAACATATTGCCCTGGAGATTTGTATTGATAAATTATTGAGGAAGTATCTGGTTTAATGATGGTTGTTCCGTCACCAAGCTTCCATTCAAATGTTTCTCCACCGATACTTCTATTTTGAAAAACAATTTTGTCAGGCATGCAAATCCGTGACAATCCCGGATTTTTCAGGTTTACTGAATTTGTTTGAATTTTTGCTTTTAAAGATGATAAGTCAAATTTAAACGCAGCATTATTACAATTCTTACTGTTGTTGGTTCGTGACCACGCTCCTACAGTTGTTGGAAAATCAGAAGTAGGCTGATTCGTTGCATTGAATGCCTGACAACCGGAACATACAGCATGATAAACAACTCCCGCTTTATCAAAACGGCTGGTACCACCATCAACGTGCGTCCTGGATTGCGTGCCTCCTAAATAGGTTCCGTATAAAAATGATGCTGCATCATCGGTTAATACCATAAAATAGAAATCTGAACCGCTTGTGGTTTTTTGATACGCATCTGTACTTATCGGCATCCCGAAGGTGCTGCTTCCTTTCCAGAAATTTTCGCCGGTATTAATGAGTCCACCCCATCCTGAAACGTAGATATTATTACAATCATTTACCAAAAACGCTGTGGGCGATATATCAGGGATTCCTCTTCCTGATCCAAAAACCGTTGAGAATTTCAACGTTTTTAAGTCATTACTGAACTTTTGAATGAACTGTCCGCTATTCGGATTACTAAAAACACCTTGAGTGATGGGAAAAATCCCTTCTGTCTGACCATACACATATACATCGTTGTTAGAATTTAGCTCAAGGAAATAAATCTGATTAAAATAAGATGTTCCTGTTAACGTAGAAGACAAAAGCGTTGACCCGTCATTGGAGATTTTTGCGATCCAGCCGTCCACTGATCCAGCGTTTCCAGTTTGAAAAACTCCCGTTGTTGTTGGAAAATTCAGACTCGCTGTTCCACCGGCAACAAAAACATTTTTAGAATTATCCAGCTTGATGGTATGCGATGCATCCGTTGATGAGCCTCCGACAAAAGCTCCCCAGATGATTTGAGAGAGATCTGGTTTAAGTTTAAGAATCAACGCATCGGTTGCACCACCTTGGTATGTTGTGCTAAAACTATTTATCACAGGAAAATCCGGCGAAGAAGTAACGGTACTTATAAAGATGTTACCATCTCTATCCGCCAGGATATCTCCCCGCTGCGCATCTCCATAGTTAACCGTGAGTATTCCTCCTGACGGATTTAATCCATCATTCTTTTTTCCTCCGATATACGTACTGGAAAGTAATTGTGAGCCATCGCTGCTGATTCTTGCAACAAAAATATCTGAACCGATCTCATAATCCACTACTCCGCTTTCAACTGAACCTCCATTAAACGACCTGTCGATTGCTGTTGCACTCGTTGGAAAATCCAATGAACTTGTTGTTCCTAAAATAAGTAACTCATTATCCTTGTTCATAAATAAGCTATGCGGCGATTCCGACTTTATTCCACCCAGGTAAGATGCATACAACAGGCGTCGGCCGGAGGAATCATATTTCAAAATTCCAACATCAAAAAGTCCACCGTACGTTGTTTGGAATGCTCCCGCTGTTGCTGGAAATTTACCAGTGAGAGAAGGTATCGTTGGGTATTGATTTGTTGTTCCCGAAGAATACAATGTCCCGCGTTCACCGGGTGCCGCAGTGCTTCCCCAATTATCTGCAGTGGACCCGGAATAGGTTGAAAATATCAGCAGCGGATCAATGACCAATTCGAAACAAGAATCATAGCCATCGGGAAAACTGAAAGCAATCACACCATCCTCCAGTCGGTATTCACATTTGATCGCAATCTTTTGTCCATTTATTTTCTGAAATGCGGTCGGGCTTTTTTCAAAAATAGAAACAAGAGGTGTCTGTATAACAACATCTCCGTTCATTACTGCAATTTGATCCGCTCCGGAATATTTAATTTTAATACGATCCGGATCTGCTCCCGGCGCAACAACAAAATCATACTTTATAAAATCACCTGACGAATAAAGTTTTAAATCGATACAATCATAAAAAGACGAATAGTAAACTCCTTCGTAAGCCCTTGCTTTAGACGCATGTCGTGAAGGATCATTTCCAAGAAAGTAATTATAATATGGCTCAAGTCGACTAAAAGGCTGAGGTTGTGCGTTTAAGTTTGATCCTAAAAAATTAACCTGGATCATTTCTCCGTCAACGGTCTGAACTTCCCTTTTTAATGATGACTCAGAATTGTATGCATGCGACTTATCATGTAATTCCTCAAGCTTGCGTTGATCCAGAAAATAATAACTAAAGCCACCGGATTTTACAAACATGCTGCCTCCTGCAACGCGTACTCCAAAATCAATCTCTTCCGGCCACTGGTTCTTGTTCTCAATGAATTGTATGTCCTGAGAATGTCCTTCTAACGCAAACAGGAGTACAATAGCAAGAACAGGGGAAATTTTCAGACCCATTATTTTTATTGTTGAAACACGAGCGTCAATATCCACTAATTATAAATAGTCACCAAATAACATACTCCTGGCAGGCCGCTAAATCCATAACGAAAAGTACTGATCCAGGATGTTGTCAATGGGAAAAGTTTTTTTATGTTTTAAACACTATATGCTTAAATTACATTGCTATCAAATAACAAATAAAAAAAAGCTCTAATGGAATGTGTTAATTGTGGAAGTGTTGTCACCGGCAACTTTTGTCAATTCTGCGGACAACCAAATCCTCCACCACAGATTACATTTTCAAAAATCTTTCACGACGTTCAGGCCCAGTTCTATGGATTTGATAAAATGTTTCCGCGAACTGTAAAAGATGTAACGCGCCATCCCGGAAAAACAAGCAGGATATTCATCAAAGGAAACAGAGTTTTATATTTTGGTCCTGCCGCTTACTTTTTTTTAATGATTACGATTATGTTGTTGGTGATGAGTGCCCTGAATGTAGATTTCATGGTGTTTATGAGGACAGTAACCAAAGCAACACGGCCTGCGATCGTCACGGGGAGCGTAAATGATCAACTCTCTGAATTGATCCTTAAATTTGTAAATGAAAATCTAAGGATTTTTGCATTTACCCTTATTCCATTACAGGCAATTTGCTCCCGTTATATCTTTTTCAGAAAACGTAATTTCACGTTGCTTCAGCACGTTATTCTGCCTTTGTACATACAGGGACATATTTATTGGTTGACAATAATGAGTGTTATACTTTTCAGGATAACAGGCAGTCCGTTGCCCTATTCATTTACGATCATCATCTCCCTTGCCTATTTCGGTTTCGCCTTTTCTGACTTTTTCAATCAATCATTGCATCTAAAAACCTTTCTTAAAGGAATTGGTGTTTTCATTGTGTCACAAACGCTTTTTGGGATAATCGTAGTAATCGGTATCATCATTGCCGCCGCAGTCTATCCGGATATTTTTAAAATGCTTATTCCGTCCACTCGTTGATGCTACAGGAAAACGGTTACTCCTTTTTTTTATAAAAGAGATTGGAATATTATCAAGAGGTGCGTTTACAGGTGAATTAGATTTAACACTGAAACTAAGAAAATAGTCATCGTGATTATACTTTCTACTCTTGAACTATTTCATTTTTAAAGCCTCAAGTATCCCACTACAAATTTCTGTGTTTTGGAAAAACGCTGACAAAATTTTCTGCGCCTAGTCCACAAGCAAATACCGGCACCTGTATTCCACTATGGTTACTGGAACTGAAATGACTGATTAGAGAAATTAACATTCGTATATAGAAATGAGCAATAATGTTTAATATATTAAACAATAAACCTATTTTTGTTCAATTTATTAAACATTATGTCTAAAAAAGAATTGTTTTTATTGCCCAAAATCGAGCGAATACTTACGGAAACCGGTGAAAATATCAAGCTGGCCCGTCTTCGCAGGAAACTAAGCTCTGAGCAAGTATCTGAACGGGCCGGTATTGCCCGTACAACGCTGTGGAGCATTGAAAAAGGATCCGGGAAGGTCGCTCTAGGTGCTTATGCTCAGGTTCTGTTTAGTCTAGGAATGGAACAAGATCTTCTAAAGTTAGCCGGGAACGATGAACTCGGAAGAAAACTACAGGATGCAAAAATACTCGTAAGAGATCGCGCATCAAAAACGATCAAGAAGAAGTAGCCATGGCAACGGAAGCAAAGAAATCACTGTTGGTGTACAGTCATTGGAACGAAAGTGCTGTGCTGATGGGTACGTTACATTCTGTCCAGGTAAGGGGTAAGGAAGTATTTTCTTTCGAATACGATGCTGGCTGGCTTAAATCTGGCAACGCGCAACAACTGGATCCTGAATTAGGGTTGTATACCGGGCATCAGTTTTTGAGAGATGAAAAAAATAACTTCGGAATTTTCCTTGACTCCTCGCCAGACCGTTGGGGAAGAATTCTTATGAAACGAAGAGAAGCAATTCTGGCAACAAAAGAAAAAAGAAAAGAGAAAACACTTTTTGAAACAGATTTTCTTCTGGGAGTATATGATAGTCACCGCATGGGTGCGCTGCGATTTAAGGAGACTGCAGACGGAAACTTTCTCAATGAAAATAACATGGCCACACCACCGTGGGCATCCATTGCAGATCTCGAGCACGCCAGCCTTGAACTGGAAAAAGAACACAACGATCCTGAAACTCTTAAATGGATAAATATGCTCCTTGCATCCGGATCTTCGCTCGGAGGTGTACGTCCTAAAGCAAGCGTAATTGATAAGCAGGGAAATCTTTGGATTGCTAAATTCCCGAGCAAAGATGATAAACGTGATATCGGGGTTTGGGAAATGGTTGTATATGAAATGGCAGTGATGTCAGGTCTACGCCTGCCGGAATCAAAAGCACAAAAGTTTTTCAGTAAGCAGCATACGTTCCTTTCAAAGCGCTTCGATCGAAACAAAGAAAAAAGAATTCATTTTGCTTCCGCGATGACCCTGCTTGGATACACTGATGGAACTAATTACCAGTCTGGAGCAACGTATCTTGAATTAGTAGAATTTATATCACGGCAAGGGTCCAACCCGGCAGAAGACCTTGAAGAACTATGGAAGCGCATTGTATTTTCAATATGTGTAAGCAATACAGATGATCACCTTCGCAACCACGGCTTCTTGCTCAATGAAAAAGGTTGGTCACTGTCCCCGGCGTTTGACATTAATCCAAATGAAAGTGGTACGGGCCTTAGCCTGAACATATCTGAAAATTCAAATGCCCTTGATCTTGATGTTGCGATGTCAGTCATTGGTTACTTCCGCATAACGGAACGAAAGGGAAAAGAAATTATCGCGGCTACCAAGGAAATTGTAGCAGACTGGAATACTATTGCCGAATCATATCATATATCACGACCACAGCAAGAGCTTATGAAATCGGCTTTCAGATACTGACCCACTATAAATATTCCCCAAATTATTCGTTCATACAAAACACTAAGCTATCTTGAACTCAAAGGCGAAGAGTTATTAAATTTGCTTGAAGCCGACTAAAGACCATCAGAAACCGTAGAATCTTCATCCTTCTGTTCCATTGTCTTGATTAGTTATGCATTCTTCTGACACGTATTTTTTAGCAACTGACTTTGAGAATCTTTTTCCAACAAAAAAGCCACCTTGTGAAAAGTGGCTTTGAGCTTAAGTCAATCGTTTTTCAGTGGGCCCTGCTGGGCATGATCCAGCGACCCCTTGATTATGAGTCAAGTGCTCTAACCAGCTGAGCTAAGGGCCCTCAATTGAGGATGCAAGTTTAGAGATTTAATTTCGACTATAAAATATCAGCAGAATTTTCATTGCGAGCAACCGATTGCTGATCTACGTGAATTTTGTTTCCAAAATCGCGAGGGCCAATTGTGAAAATCACCCTTCCGTTTAAAAATTAAATTTCCCAGCTGTTCTTCCGTTAGGAAAAATGTGCTAAAATTGAAGGCCTGAACCAAAAAATGGTGAAAAGTACCTCAGCAGGGTCTACCTTTCACACGACTCTTGGAAACGGTAGCCAAAGACCTTAAAAACCAACTCATACCTATGAAATTTCAACGTAATGCGCTCCTCCTATTTTTTATCGCTGCTTTTGTCTTCGCATGTGGCCCAAAGGGCGACCAGGGCAAAAATTCAGCTGAATTTTCAGAGGCTGAAAAGTCTCTTAACGAGGAAATTAAAGACATTGCTTATAACATTCCGGCTCCTTCAGAAATCCCTTACATGCTTGAAGCAACCGGCGCTGAATTCAACCAGAGCCTCGTAAGCGATCGCAAGAAAGCTGACAGCTACAAATCTCAAACTGACAAAGCCGCTCTAAACCTTGGAGTGTATACCGCCGACATCGGTTATTTAAGCTCCTATGGAAAAACGCAGGAATCAATTGATTACCTGAACGCCTGCAAGGCCCTTGCCGATGATATTGGGATCAGTGGAACATTTGACAGGACAACGCTTGAACAATTTGAAAAAAATATTGCGAATAAAGATTCATTGGCAGCTCTTCTGAACCAGGCAATGAAGAAGACAGACCAGTACATGAAAGACGAAAATCGCAGCAAGCTCGGTGCTCTAATTGTCACGGGTAGCTTCATCGAAAGTCTTTATATATCTACTGGAATTGTGAAAACGTATCCTAAAAATATTCTTCCTGAAGACAACAGAAATCAGATCCTCTCTCCCCTTATGAGAATTATTGTTGATCAAAGAAAATCTGTAAGCGAAGTAACCAAAATGCTTGCATCCGTTGAACAAACCGGCCCGATCCCTACAATCTTAGCTGATCTTAAAAGTCTTGAAGCAAGCTACGCGGCCCTTAACATTGAAGAACAAATCAGGAATAACAAAGCAAATCTTGCTCTTACCGATAAAAGTCTTGAGGAGATCACTAAGATCACCGAGAAAATCAGAACTGATATCGTGAACTAATAAATAGGACGAATCATAGAAAGGGATTGGCCTAAACCAATCCCTTTTTCGTTTCCAGGTGTTTTGAAGTGCGATTTATATTTAACGTCTAATCCTTTTTCCCATGAGTGAACCCGTCCTAAAATCTATACTACGCTTGTTCGCAATAGTTGCTAAAGAAGATCTTGTTACCCAGCAAGAACGCGACTACGTATTGGCTTTTCTGAATGATCACCTTGGAAGAAAGGCTGTGATGGAGAAGATCAAATTTTTTGACGACTTCGTTGCAGACCTCCCTCCTGATCAGGACAAGAACATCAGTGTGTTGTGCCAGGAGATCAACTCAGAAGTTACTCAAAAGCAAAAAGCAGTTATTCTTCTGGAACTCATGACTGTAATTCTTGCAGACGGGATCATTTCTGAAAAGGAAAGATCGTACTCCAGGCAGATTGCTTCAGCCCTTAACGTCAGCGATACAGATATTGAGTTGATGACTCATTTTATTTTAGGAACAGATCGAAGTTCCTATAATTCGGAAAAAATTCTAATTGTAGATTCGATACAGCAGAAGCCTAACGTCACGAAACATATCTATCGTGAAAAATTGGATGGTACTGTCGCTATTCTTCATCTCGGCGCTGGCGACCTGTACTTTTTCAAGTTTATGGGAAAAGGTGATGTCTATTTAAACGGCATCCCTCAAAAATCTTCAAACATCAATCCACTTGCTCATGGAAGCAGTATACGTTGGGAAGGAGCAGATGCTGTTTACTTTGGCGAAGCACTTGCTCAGTTCAAACAATTTTCAGGCGGCGTTCGCACTACGTTTGAAGCGAGAAATATATTTTATGAATTTAAGAACAAGAAATTAGGTCTTCGTGAAATCAATATTCATGAAGAGTCAGGAAATCTGATTGCTTTAATGGGTGCCAGTGGTGCAGGAAAATCTACATTGCTGCAAGTACTCAACGGATCGGAAAAACCATCCAGCGGGCAGGTACTAATAAATGGAATCGATATCCACCGATATCCTGAAAAAGTAGAAGGAGTGTTTGGTTTCGTTCCTCAGGATGATCTTCTTGTAGAAGATCTTACTGTTTATCAGAATTTATATTTCGCAGCAAAGCTCTGCTTCAATAATCTCTCCGAAAGGGAAATTATGAAGCTCGTTCTTCAAACACTGGAAGATCTTGGCTTGAGCGAAACAAAAGACCTTACCGTTGGGTCTCCGTTGCGAAAGACCATCAGCGGCGGACAACGTAAACGTCTGAACATCGGTCTTGAGTTGTTGCGTGAGCCCTCTGTTTTGTTTGTAGATGAGCCAACGTCAGGTCTCTCCTCACGCGATTCGGAGAATATCATTGATCTTTTAAAAGAACTTGCACTAAAAGGAAAATTAGTATTTGCTGTAATTCACCAACCAAGTTCAGACATATTTAAGATGTTTGATCGGCTGGTTATTCTGGACACCGGCGGGTATCAGATTTATTATGGCAACCCCGTTGATGCTGTTACCTACTTCAAACAAAATATTAATCTTGTCAACAGCGATCAGGGAGAATGCGTGGAGTGCGGGAATGTAAATCCTGAACAGATCTTTAATATCATCGAAACAAAAGTTATTGATGAGTATGGAAATTTTACCAACGAGCGTAAGATAGTTCCTGAGCAATGGAATATACTTTATAAAGAAAAGATCAGGCTTCCGGCATTTGCTGCATCAACAGAGCTACCTGTCTCTACCCTTCACTTACCGGGATGGACACGCCAAATTCGATTATTCGGATTGCGCGATCTGCTTTCGAAATTGAGCAATCGCCAGTATCTCGCGATCAATCTACTGGAAGCTCCTCTCCTCGCATTTATCCTTGCTTTCATCACACGGTATTACAATTCGGATGATCCATATCATTCAGGTTATGTGTTTTTGAAAAATCTTAATCTTCCAGCGTACTTATTTATGAGCGTAATCGTTGCGCTTTTCATGGGACTTACCGTTAGCGCGGAAGAAATCATTCGGGACCAGAAAATATTGAAACGCGAGACATTCCTTCACCTGAGCCGGAGCAGTTATCTTCTTTCCAAAATGGGGATCCTGTTCATGATCTCAGCTATTCAAACGTTTTTATTTGTTATCGTTGGGAATTCTATTCTGGGAATTAACGGAATGCTTTTCATCCATTGGGGAATTCTTTTTTCTGTTTCCTGTTTCGCAAATATGCTTGGATTGAATATTTCTTCGGCGTTCAACTCAGCCGTTACAATCTATATACTCATTCCTATTTTATTGATTCCTCAACTGATCCTCAGCGGAGTGGTCGTGAAGTTCGACAAGCTCAATCCAATCATAGGAAACTCAGAAACTGTTCCGTTTGTTGGTGATATGATGACATCACGATGGGCATTTGAAGCTTCGATGGTCGCACAGTTTAAGGATAATCGGTATGAGCGCGAATTCTATCAACAGGATAAAATAGTTGCCAATGCAGAGTACAAGAGGATCTATTTTATTCCTACCCTTGAATCCACACTGGACTTTATTAATCTGAATTATGAAAAGAAAGAAGCAGATCCATCATTAATTGCATCACGGCTCGCATTGGTTCAGAAGGAAATCGATCGTGAGCTGGCCTCGATCGGAAGACAACACTTTTTAGAATCCGCATTGCTGCAACGAAGTACATATGATTCAACGGTATATCGGAAAACAAAAAAATTCTTTACTTCACTTAAACAGTACTATTCCAATCGCGCAGTAGCAGCCAATAAAGAAAAAGAAAAAATTACGGAAGCATTAACAACAAAGCTTGGAGGAAAAAAAGAACTTGACGCTTTCCGCGAATCGTACGAAAATGAATCAATAAGCATGCTGGTAAAGAACCAGGACGAATCTGTCAGGATCATTGAGTCACGCGGACAACTTGTTCAAAAAGTATATCCGGTTTATAAAGATCCCGCACCAAATCATCTCATTGACTTCGATGCGCAGTTCTATTTAGCAACTAAACATTTCCTCAACGCCGCTATTGATACTCTTGCATTTAATCTCTGTGTCATCTGGTCGATGTCGATCTTATTATATGCAACGCTCTATTACAATGTATTGAGAAAGATTGTGAACGGATTTGAAAATTTATCACGATAGCCAATATGTTTTTTATTTTGTCAAAAACGCTTAGCTATTTAATAAAGCCAATTGTAATTATCTGTGGATTACTTATTGCTTCTGTCTTTCTGAAAAATCAGAAATGGAAAAAGCGATTAATGATGACGGGTGTTGTCGCGTTGATCTTCTTTACAAATGACTTTATATCGAATGAAGTAATGAGGGCCTGGGAAGTAAGCGTCACTCCCTTTGCAAGCCTTTCTAAAAAATATGACTACGGCATCCTGCTGTGTGGCGCTGCAAAAATTGACGTTGGACCAAAGGACCGGGTGTATATTGGCTCTGCCGCAGACAGGATCAATCATTCGCTGCAGCTTTATAAAATGGGTTATATCAGGAAGATCCTGATTTCAGGCGGGAGTGGAAGAATAATCGACGTGGGAGAAAGAGAAGCGGACGATCTTGCTACTTTATTAAAATTAATGGGCGTTCCTTCAGAAGATCTCGTGATTGAAAATCAGTCTCGTAATACGCATGAATCTGCAGTGGAAATCAAAAAGATACTGGATGCAATTGCCACACCAGATCAATGTCTCTTAATTACCTCTGGTTATCACATGCGAAGGTCAATTGCGTGCTTTGATAAAGTTGGTTGGCACATGGATCCATTCAGCGCTGATGTGAGTAGTCATAACAGGAATTTTAACCTCGATACACTCATTATTCCCAAGACCGAAGCACTTGGTGCGTGGAATACACTTATTAAAGAATGGGTTGGATATGTTACGTATTGGGCAGCCGGGTACATCTAAGGATAAAAAGCATATAACCACTTTTAAATTTTACATTTAAAGTTTCAGATGGTTATTCAAAGTTTCTTATGGCTGAGCCGATTCTACCAATGCCAGGCAAAATCTGTTGCGGATATAAGGACCCAATCCAAACTGTCCAATGATTAGGGATATTGAAAATGGAAAGGTGCTGAGGCCTAATAAAAAGACTATAGAAGCTTTCAACATGGTGATTATTCTTTGCGCAAAACTTGCAACGGCGGCGTTGATATCACTTCTCTTGAATTAAACCATCCAATAAAAGCAGTCACACTCGTAACAACCCCTACTACCATCAGCAAGTCAATCCATGAAACACCAAAGCCTACTTCAAAGAAAAACGTACACAATGCCCATCCTCCTGCCAATGAAAGTATCATTCCCGTGAGGGCAGAAAACAATCCGAGATAGCCATACTCAATTAGTGTTATCAGCATGATCTGCCGGGTACGCGCGCCAAGTGTACGCAATAGCACATTCTCTTTCATCCGCGCAAACTTGCTGTTCACTACTGCTCCCGCTAATACAACCAGTCCGGTTACAATACTGAACAAAGCGAGAAATCGAATCACCACACTGATCTTATCAAACAGCTCTTCTACGGTTCTTAGGATAAGTCGCAGATCAACTAACGACACATTGGGGAATTGCATAACAAGCTCCTGTTGAAACCTGTTGGCAGTATCATTCTCATCCACCTTTGTTGTGGCAACCCAAATCTGCGGCGCGGTATCAATCACGCCGGTTGGAAAAACAAAGATAAAATTAGGTGGGTCCTTTGGCCATTGCACTTTTCTGATGCCACTAATACGTGCGCTTAATGGCACGCCTTGAATATCAAATACAAGTGAATCACCGACTTTAACGCCAAGTGATTCCTGCATACCTTCTGATATAGTTACACCCACTGAATCCTGCTGATGAGGCTTATAATAATGAATAACTCCCTCCAGCATCTCTTCAGATCGGTGAAGACTGTCACGATAGGTTACACGGTACTCACGTGTCAAAGCCCATTCGGGAATTTTATTCACAGTGTCTGCGAGTAATGTCTGGATTTTCTTTCCTTTCAATTCCTGAATGCGACACGTTACAATAGGAACAACCTGGTTGAGAGGAAGATGATGGGCCTGAATTAATTTTATCACTCCATCTTTTTGTGATGGCTGAATATCAAATAAAATTGTATTGGATTGATTCGTATTACCCGTGAACTCAACCTGACCCAGCAGACTATTCTGAACAATATTCAGAGTGGCGATAATAAAACTTCCAAGCCCGATCGTTACCATCAATACACGTGTCTGATTATTCGGTCGGTAAAGATTTGAAAGCGCATGCCTGAAAATAAAAGCAGCATTTTTCGGAAAAAATCTTCTCACAAGTTTTAATAAACCCACTGCGACCAATGTTAGAAAACCCAATGCTGCTCCTAAACCAAGCGTAAATATTAATCCAGTGACCCATTTCCCCGTTTGATAGCTTGCTGCAAAAAAAGGGAACAGAACGATCAATACGATTGCACTCCAGCGCATCTTTGAAAAGACTTTAATTGGTGTCGATTCTGATCTGAGAACTGCAAGCGGTGGAACAAAACGTATCGCGACCAATGGCAGAATTGCAAACAGTACAGATACAAATATTCCCAGTAATAATCCCTCAATAATTGCTGGCCATGAAAGTGTAAAAGGAAGGTCAATCGGCACAAAGTTTTTAAATACAATAGGAATTGCTTTCTGAATTACAGCACCGAAAGTCACACCAAGTATACTTCCCAACAGTCCCAAAAGGAAAATCTGGATGAAATAGATATTAAATGCCTGCCAGCCGGATGAACCGATACATCGCAGCACTGCAACTTCATCTCTTTTCTCGCGGGCATAAATATGAACGGAACTTGCAACCCCGATGCATCCAAGTAGTAGCGCAACAAAGGCGAGTAAAGAAAAAAATTGATACACAGAACGAAAGCTTCGACCCAGACCTTCTTTCCTTCTTTCGACTGTTTCGTATGAATATCCTGACTTTTTAACGATAGGCTTGATCGATACAATCAACTTTTCCGTTTCATTATTAGTTTCCGTCTTTACAAATAACCGATAACTGATTCTGCTTCCAAACTGGACCAGACCAGTTGAATCCAGGTCCTGCATTGAAATATAAACCGATGGCGCTAACGTAGAAGTCAACGCTCCTCCTCCCGGAATTTTAGTAACAACTCCAGCCACTTTAAACATCTTATTGCCAATCTTAACGGAATCGTCAGAGCTTATTTCGAATTGACGCGCAAGCGATTCGTCAAGCATGGCAAAACGACCTGTCTTCATCAATGAGTAAGCATTTGTTGGCTGTGTTATAAGATCGCCATAAAAAGGAAAATCACCATACAATGCAGTCAACTTTACAAGCCGTGACTGCCGTGTATTCATAAACATCACCATCGATGCCATCTCCGCATCACCAGCTCTTACACGTTTTGCAGTGTCAATGATATTTAATATTTCTGCAGTAAATTTTTTATTACTACTGATAACCAGGTCAGCACCAAGTAATTCTTTTGCATTCTGATCAAGTGTATCCTGAAGTGAATAGTTAAGTGAACTAATCGATACCACCGCCGCTATGCCCGTAACGAGCGATGCTACCAATAAAAATAATCGGGAGAAATTTCTTCTGGCATCGCGCCAGGCCATGATCCAAACCCATCGGTCACGCCAAATAGGACGTGTCTTTCTTTTTAACCTTATGATATACTCGATCATGCTATGGCCGTCTCTCTTCGCTCTATAATTTTTCCACCTTTCATCTGAAGAATCAAATCTGTCTTCTGAGCAAGCTCATTATTGTGAGTAACCAATACAAGAGTCGTTTTTTCTTCGCCGTTAATTCCAAATAACAGATTCATTACCTGTTTCGCATTTTCTTCATCAAGATTACCTGTTGGCTCATCCGCAAAAAGTATTTTAGGAGATGTAATAAAGGCACGGGCAATCGCCACACGCTGTTGCTCACCTCCGGAAAGCTGTGTTGGATAATGATGAAGCCGATCGCTAAGTCCTACCCGACCCAATAATTCCTTCGCTTTTGATTCAACATTCCTTTCGCCACGAAGCTCCAGCGGGACCATTACATTTTCAATGGCAGTAAGTGTTGTGAGGAGTTGGAAATTCTGAAACACAAATCCTGTGTACTGATTCCTGAGATGAGCGCGATCATCTTCATTCATGGCATTGAGCTTAAAACCCATCAACGAAACCGTACCGCTGGAAGGAACATCAAGACCTGCACAAAGGCCCAGCAAGGTAGTTTTACCACTTCCTGACGGTCCAATGAGCGCCAGGCGCGATCCTTGCTCTACCGTAAATGATACATCGTCAAGTACCACCAGTTCTTTTCCTCCCGAAGGATAAGCCTTGGTGAGATTCTCCACTGATAAAAGTATTTCTGCCATACACTATTTAACTGATCGTGAAATAAATCGTTAATTACCTAAAATTGTTTTAAACACATCGCATATCCTATGGTCGTCAAAATATTCCTGTTTATTGTACTTAGTTTTATGTTTCAAGCGAATTCTGAAAAAGTAATTCTCTTTTTTGGTGACAGTCTTTCTGCGGGATATGGCCTTTCTCCTGAAGAAGCTTTTCCAGCATTAGTTGAAAAGGCATTGATAAAAAACGGAGCAAAAATAAAAGTCGTTAACGCAGGCCTTAGCGGAGAAACTACTGCCGGCGGATTAGCCCGCGTTGACTGGATCCTTCGGCAGCCTGTCGATATATTTTTTTTAGAACTTGGTGGAAACGATGGCCTGCGTGGATTACCGGTCGATCAGACAAAGAAGAATCTACAGATGATCATTGATAAGGTGAAAGCGAAATATCCTGGCTGCAAGATCGTTCTGGCTGGAATGATGGTGCCTCCCAACATGGGAAAAGAGTACGCAGCGGGTTTCCAGAATATTTTCAAAGAGGTGGCAAAAAATAACAATGCGGTGCTGGTCCCGTTTTTACTTGAGGGCGTGGGTGGAATTGAAAAGCTAAATCAGGCTGACGGAATACATCCCAACGTAGAAGGACATAAAATTGTGGCAAGCCATCTCGTGAAAGTGATTGCACCCTTATTGAACTAAGGCATTAACGTTGGAATGATTTTTTCAACCCAGAGAGCGTACATCTTTCCTGACGGATGTAATCCATCACTGGCAACATATTCAGCGTTATCTAATCCTTTACGGGTAAGATCTGTGATGTTGATGTACTTCACCCCTATCTTTTCAGTGATCAACTTGTTGGCAGAATTATATTCATCAATTGCGTTGGATATCTCTGCCTGGTTTGGCTTTCCGAAAGGAGTATAGCCATAATCCGGAATAGAAACCACAAATACATTTTCCTTTTTTCCTCCTGCCAATGTGATTGCCATTTTCAGCAACTCTTCGAATTCAGGCCTGTAACTATCCACTGATTTTTTCTGGTATTGATTATTCACTCCGATAAGAAGTGATACCATTCCATAGTGATTTTTAAGATGCGAATCTTCAATCGATTTCTTCAATTGATCCGTTCTCCATCCGGTAACTCCAATGATTTTTGGTTTGCCGACCTTCTTGCCTTTTAATCGCAAGGCTTCGGCCAGTTGCTCAGGCCATCTGTCTTTCTCTGCAACACTTTCACCAATGGTATATGAATCGCCTAGAGCGAGAAATTTTATAATCACAGTTTGCGATGGTTGCGCTTGAAGATTGACTATTGTTAGACCTAAAAAGAAGAGTAATCCCTTCATCGGTTAAATAGGAATAAACATTAGCGTATACTTGACTGTACCGGATGTTCCTACTATTTCACTTATTTCCAGAACCATTGAAGTAGCAGTCAGTGCTTTAACAGTTGCCGGAAATGGTGTTAAGATATTATACGCATTTCCGTCAGAGCCAAGGATAGCTTCCGGTGAAAATATTCCATTAGTGCTATACGTTTGGTCAACAGCTATGGAAATTTTCAAACCATCCAACGTAAATACCCATGTTCCTTTTTCAATACTATTTGGAGCAGTTGTTGTACATGACTTAGCTCCCTCCGTTGCAGCATAATCCTGTACGTCATTATTAGTGAAGGTGTATACGTTATCCAGGAAACAGTCATCAAACGGGATCGACTGTATTGTTTTTCCTGGGAGCAGGTAGTCAATCTCCTTTAGCTTCCACTGCTTGGATTTACCTTTATCGCCAGCGAGCAAAACAGCATTCTTCTGCGCACCAAGAGGTACCGGATCGCTTGACTTGCTACACGCCGATGTGATTATTAGTCCCACGATAAAAAGTAGACTTGTAAGGCGTGACAAACGTAATTGCATTATTATTTTCTTCTAACATACGAATTCGATTCAATAAATCGAAAGAAGATGGAACAAAGTTTCTTCACAGAGACTTAATAGAAACGTCTCGCGGAGATAATCTGATTTTTAAAACATGGGAAGGCCAATTTCAGGTTTTAATGAAAATCTGAAACCTAAAAAGGCGCTATTCAGATGAATTAAAGCTATATAACTAATTTCGTTAGTTTTCATTGCTAATTTATTTAGTAAGTGTATGTTTGTGACATCACAATAGCAGCACATGAAAACTATCAAATCTCCCCTTTTGGGATTCAAGAAACTAGATGATTCGGATGATGAAATTTTGATGCTTCAGCTACAGGAGGTTTTAAGTCAGCATCAGGAAATATTGATAAACAGGTTGCTGAGTGATCTGCCTACTTATATGGATTATAGATTTCAGTTGAAAGTGTCCAAAAGTGAGATTGGGGAAATCCGGGAGAAACTGATATTTCTTAAGCACAAAAATGTGGATTTGGAAATGTTTAAAGACATTGTCAACAAGGTAAAGTCAACTACGACCACACATCTGAGCAATGAAATTTTCTATGCTGAAATCGATAAGTTACTTCAACTGTATGTGAGAGATCCTTCACCAAGTTTATCATAAATCGAAAAAATTATGAATATCATGATAACACAAAAAGATGTAAAAGACGTTATTGAATACAGTGACGTAAAAAGTGTATGGCAGCATCTTGAAAAAACATTTGGTTTAAATGTTAACATTCACGAGGAAAATTTTAAGCAATACTTTATAAATCATCCAAAGCACAGGTACCCTGAATATAAGAACCTGGGAATTGTATTTGTTGATTTTGGAAAACAGGAGATCGAGCCGTTGCTTAATAAGATTCTTCAAAGAGATGACTCTTATCCAACCTGGAATAACCTTCTTCGATTTTTATTGAAAGATAAGCTAGCCGACACATCGGCACAACGCGATTATTATAAGTCAGGTGCATGGAAGTCTGTGAGGATTGAACATCATGATCAGGCTGGACTTCAGAATAATTTTATTTCATTTTAAAGCATTAGGTTCAAGAATACTTTTCAAATAGAACAACCCAATAAAGCCGGAAAGCGTTGATCCTATAAGAATGGCAATTTTTGAGTAATTGTCAAAAGATGAATCTCCAAAGGAAAGAAATGAAATAAAGATTGACATGGTGAATCCAATGCCGGCCAATAATCCGATACCGGCGATATGTTTATTCTCCATTCCTGTTGGCAGTGATCCAATATTAAGTTTAACAGTTAACCAGGATAGAACGATAACTCCAATTGGTTTACCCACCACCAATCCCAGTATAATTCCAAGACCCAGCAAACTGAAAACATTTTGCATCATACCCGCTTCAAACCGAATGTTGGAATTCGCAATAGCAAATAACGGCATGATGATGAATGCAACAGGGAATGAAATTGCATTAATAGCCGTTTTTATAGGGGAACCATTACCAATAGATTTCGAAGGTATTGTTGCAGCGAGTAAAACGCCCGCAATGGTTGCATGAATGCCTGAATGATGAACACAATACCACATTGCTATTCCTGGTATAATAAAAAAAGCAAGGTGCTTAACTCCCATTTTATTCAATATCAAAAGAAATAAAAAAATACCAAGAGCGCTTAAAAGATATAATGAGTGAAATTCGGTCGTATAAAATAGTGCTATAACAAGAATAGCAAGCAGATCATCAACAACGGCAAGTGTTGTCAGAAAAATAGTGACAGGTGCAGGAACGCGTTTACCTAACAATGATAGTACACCAATTGCAAAAGCAATGTCAGTGGCCATCGGGATTCCCCATCCATTAGAAGAAGATGTACCTGCATTCAGTGAGATGAAAATAATTGCAGGCACTATTGCTCCACCCATTGCAGCTAAAACCGGAACGGACGCTTTTTTAAAACTAGACAAATGACCATTTATCAGTTCTTGCTTGATTTCCAAACCCATCAGAAAAAAAAACACAGCCATGAGGCCGTCATTTATCCAGTTCAAAAGGGAAAATTTCAAACGGATAGATGCCGATCGATAGCCAAGTTCAGATGAAAGTATGTCTTTGAATGAATCACCAAAATTTGAGTTGGCAATTACTAATGATCCTGCTACGCAAGCAACTAGCAAGACACCCGCAAAAGATTTTGAATTTATAAAAAGAGAAATCTTTGACGACGCTTTCTTGCCCATTCATTGAAGATTAAGTTACTCGAATCGCAACGATTCAATAGGATCAAGCTTAGAGGCTTTATTCGCGGGATAATATCCTGAAAGAAGTCCAACTCCAACACAGACTACAAGACCAACCATGATCCATAACCACGGGAGAACAAATGCCATGTTCATAACGCCCGCTAGTGCATTTCCAGCGATCACACCGAGAATTATCCCTGCGATTCCTCCTAATAAGCAAACCACGATAGCTTCAATAATAAATTGCTGACGGATCTTTGAAGGCGTCGCGCCAAGTGCTTTTCTTACCCCCACTTCACGTGTTCTTTCGGTAACAGATACAAGCATAATATTCATTAATGCAATGGAAGAACCTAATAGTGTAACAAAACCTATCCCAAGTCCTACCCACGTAATGATGCTCATTAGATTATTAAGATTAGACAGCGTGTCACTTTTGTCAAGATCAAAAGAGTTTGGTTTACCAACCTGATCACGCCGAATCGATCTCATCAACCCCGTTGCTTCACCCATTGCCATGTCAACTTGTGAAGGATCTGAAACAGCAACGGTAAGATCGTATGTAAGTCCGCGTCCAGAAGCCATTTGGTTGGCCACCAATACCGGGATCAATACCATATTATCATAATTATCTTCGGCAAGATTTCCTTTTTCGGCCAGCACACCGATCACGCGGAATTGGGTTCCTTTAAAAGAGACTTGCGACCCAACCGGTTCTTCGTTTGTGTCAAATATCGCGTCGCTGACTTTCTTTCCCAGGATAACAGCTTTTGCACCGAATTGAATTTCAAGTTCAGAAAAGTTCCTGCCCTTTTCAAAATTTAAACTCTTCACGTAAACGTAGTCGGAGTTTATCCCATTCACAGTAATGTTGGGGTTGGTTTTCTTTGAACCACGCTTTACTTCAGCAATACCGGTAAGTTCGGCTGACAGACTAATATTCGCAGGTAGTTTATAAAGATCAATGAATCTCTGGACTTCATTTAACTGTAGTGGTTTATAATTTTTCTCTTTAACACCACCTTGGCTTGAACCTCGGTTTCGCTTTGAATTAATATCAAACGTATTTGCTCCCAACGAGGCAAGACTTTCATTTAACGTATATCCAATACCGTCAACGGCTGTCAGAGACCCTACCAACGCTGTTATACCAAACGTTACAATAACGGCTGTAAGAATAGATCGTAAAAGATTTGCTTTGATCGAGCGAAGGCCTTCCAGTATATTTTCAAGCATGCTTGTATAAAAAATCAGTTGTGAGACACAAAAATACCTTCTTTTACGTTTGTCTAAGAACGACTATATATAATAATTTGTTTTATTTGACAATGGTACCTTCAACGATGCGCATCTTACTTTTGTTTTGTTTTTTAGCAGGTAACATGGCTGCCAGGGCCAATTACATCTTCATACCGATGGATAATAAGCAGTCGGATCATTTGAAAGCCTATGGAATAGCCTATTGGGTGTTAAAAAAGGACACAGAAGTTGACTGGCTGCTCAATTACCGGGGTGGAAGCTTTATGTGCAAATTTCACCCTGTTATTCAGAATGAGCTGGTTGTTCGTGGTGTGAGCTATGATATCATTTCGGATGCGGAGGCAAATCAGATTCTCCAGGAAATAGCAAGTCCCGCTCTCAATTATGACATTATGAAGCTGGAGAAATATCCTAAAATTGCCGTCTATTCCCCCAAGACAAAACAGCCCTGGGATGACGCTGTAACATTGGTCCTCAGCTATTCAGAAATTCCCTATGATGTGATCTTCGATGACGAAGTGATGAAAGGAGATCTTACAAAATATGATTGGCTTCACTTGCATCATGAAGACTTTACAGGTCAATACGGAAAATTCTTTAGTAGTTATAGTAACATGCCGTGGTATCTTGAGCAACAAAAAGAAGCCGAAGACATGGCTCGCAAACATGGGTTTCCAAAAGTGTCGCAGCTAAAACTTGCTGTTGCAAAACGTATTAAAGAATTCGTTGGAGGTGGTGGATTTCTTTTTGCCATGTGCTCCGCTACCGACTCTTTCGACATAGCCGTCGCCGCGGAAGGGACCGACATCTGCGAACGGATGTACGATGGTGATCCATCGGATCCAAAAGCGCAGGAAAAACTCAACTATGACAATACATTAGCATTCACAAATTTTCATCTTGTACGTGATCCGTATCAATATGAATTCTCAGATATAGATAATAATGCTCCTGAACGTGGCTTAAGACAAGACAATGATTACTTCAATGTATTTGAATTTTCTGCAAAGTGGGATCCGATACCTTCGATGCTAACTCAAAATCACACCAAGGTTATCCGAGGGTTCTATGGACAGACAACAGGCTTTAAGAAAAATCTTATAAAGTCAGATGTTGTGATCATGGGAGAAAATAAAGAGATAAACGAGGCAAAATATCTTCATGGTGTTTTCGGAAAAGGTTTCTGGACATATTACGGAGGTCACGATCCTGAAGATTATCAACACACGGTGTATGAAGAGCCAACGGATCTGAATCTACATCCTAATTCACCTGGCTTCCGATTAATTTTAAATAATGTCTTGTTTCCTGCGGCCAAGAAAAAGAAACAGAAAACATAAATACAAACTGTCGTAAAAATAAATCACACTATATAAAGCAGCTTCGCCGCTTCCTACCGCTGAATACAGCATGCACCTACGCCGAAGCTTTAGGGCGAGCGTAAGCCGTTAATCAATGGATTTTCTTGTGGAATAGTGTATTCTATATTCTTTGCGAAAATCTGTCAGTAAAAGATCTTCGCAAAATTCCTCACCAACAAAGACTCCACATGTTGGTATGGCACTAATCAAACAACAAAAATTCAAATCCAAAATCCAGAACACTAAACTGGCCAGGATATTTCGGCGTTGGTACATAGCCCGTTAAAGTGAACATCTGAACAAGGTTGTGGTATTTCAAAAAAAATCTCGCTCTTCTCATTTTTCCTGTAAAGAATATATCCACCAGCGGAAACTGAGGACTCATCGTTTTATCCTGGATATAAAATTGTTGAATTGTAGGACTATATGCCAATGCACGATACGCTGAATGCGAATGAAAATCTATTCCAGCCTGCAATTGTAGATGATCTTTGAAAAGACTGTTTTCATACGCAAGCTGAATGTTTATAAACTGTTCTGGTATTCTTAGTACCCTGTCATCATTTACTAAAAGCCTGGTATAAATGAATTGAGGGCGAATAAATAAATGTTTGAGGAATTGAAAAGAAGCTTTGATTTCAGGTGAAACGGTAGATTGAGTTCCTGATGATTGAACTGGCGTAACAGAAGGAAATAAAGCCTTGCTCTTTGTAACGGTGGTTGTATCCTTAAAATAAATATAATTATTGAATAACGTAAAAGTTCCTCCAGCCCAAATTTGAAATGCTTTGCCTTTCCATTTCAGAAATCCCTTTGCTTCTGTCGCGTTGACACCGTTAAGCTTTTGGTTCCAGCTATCATGAACTCCGCGATACGCTTGCTGCATAAATCCCGGTTTTGAAAGAGAATTTTTAAAAGATGCTTCTATCCATGGAGATTGTACTTCACCTTCAATTTTATAAAATCCCTCAAGAAAAAGTGATTCAGCGGAGCCTCTGAACGCAGAAACGGAATCAAATTTTAATGAAATCGTTCCACCTAAATAGCTCTCCGATCCGTTGGGATTGAATTTAAACTCTGATGGCGAAAGTAGTACATTAGAGTAGTCGTATGTTCTGAATTTATAATATGCACTATAAAAGAACTTTGCGGCATTTCCTTTTATTCCTATCTCTTGCTGGGTTGTGTTAAGAACCGTCTGATCACTGAGATTTACAGTATCTGTCCTCGCCCGGTCGTAATATTTATTAAACGTCTTAGCGAATAACGTATCACGATCAACTGCCGGTTGGTCCCTGAAAATATTCATTTGCCTGGTCAGATCAACAATGTGATAGACCTGAAGAAACTTTGCTATCTGATATTGCTGCGAAAGATGAATATTCCTTCTATAATCCTCACTCTCGGCCGCGGTCATATTTGACCGCGTATTGTCCTTGAAGAGATTATCTATTGAGTCGGTTGGATTAAATACTCCGCCATTCTCCTTAACGCGATGACGCATTCGTCGATAATTAAAAAGTAACTGATACCGTTCGTCTTTTGACCGGTACGTTGTATAAAAATCATAGTAGTGACTTGTTGTTTGATAATCACCTTTCTGCCTTCTTTGAATTTGCTTCTCAATAAGTATGGGCCGATAATCAAAACCAAAATTCCATCTGGGATTGATATTTCTGCTAAACTCAACCCGCGTCATCGCTCTTCCATTGCCTCCCCACACGATATACATTTTTGTATAAGGAGATTTCGTATCAAAGTAATGCGGCTCTTCGGATGTGTAGTAGGGTTCGTAGGCCTGAAAACCTGACCACGCTCCGATACTTGAAGGTACCAATGGAAAAATTGAATTCAGGGCAGTGCCCATGGGCCCAAGATCTTTATACAAGTTATTGTATCTCTGTACGTAGGTCCAGCGATGATAATTGTTAACAGTGGTGTCAAGAGGCCGGTAGTCTGGCCTATTTTCGAACAAGTTTCTCTCTGTTGTCCAGAGTGCGGTCCCGGGACCATAGACGTTTTTAGTGGAGTCATCAATGATAGTAGAACCTGTACGTATCTTCACTGGTTGTTTCTGACGCTGTGCAAACGTTGAGAAACTAACGAAAAAAGCTGCCAGGAAGAGAATTCTGGGTAAAATCACGGACAAAGATAAATGACTCATTCAGTTGATAAAACGTTCCTTACAGATCGAAGAATCAGCGCATCAAATTTCGCTCCATCTTCCAGGAAATACTGTTCAATCGGTAAATAAAACCAGGGAAGCCGGTCAAGAAAGTGTTTTAAATCTGGCAAAAGGAATTTCACATAGTCTTTTTCAGTGGTAACAATCGAAATCGGCTGTGACTGACTTTTACAAAAAAGTTCGATCTCATTGAGATCATGAACGGAATAGGAGTGATGATCTGAATAATTAAAATGCTTGATAACGGTATAGTTTGATTTACAAAATTCTTCAAACTGTGTCGTATTCGCGATACCACTTACTAACACAATATTTTTCTCGACAATTATCTGATTTCCTGCCTGCACTGGTTCCACATATCGTATCGCTGAAAAGAATACCGGCTTACTATCAGCATAATTCTTTATCTCATTTGAGATGCTGATCTTCCGATCATTGGACAAACTCTCATCGCATTTAGTGACAACAATTACATCCGCCCTCTTCGCTCCACTCCTTGCTTCGCGGAGATAACCCATCGGCATTAAAAAATCATTATAGAAAGGATGAGCATAATCTGTTACCAGAATCGACAAATGAGGCCGCACGGATCGGTGTTGAAATGCGTCGTCCAACAGAATGGCATCCGTCTCTGGAAACTCCTGAAGAATAAATGGAATTGCGAAAACCCTGTCCTCTCCTACCGTCACATTAACCTGTGATCCGAATTTTCTAAAAAGCTGGAAAGGTTCGTCGCCAATGCATCGCGCTGAGTCGGTGGATTGAGCAATCCTAAAACCTTTTGTTTGTCTTTTGTAACCCCTGCTCAGCGTTGCGATGAGAAATTGATCTTTCAGTAGTCGAACAATGTATTCTATCATCGGAGTCTTGCCAGACCCTCCAACATTTAAGTTGCCAACGACAATTATCTCCCTATCAAACTGAAATGAAGGCTTTTGACGAATATCATACAGATGATTTCTAATGCGCGTGACAAGGTCATACAGTACTGCAAATGGATAAAGTAAGAGTTTTACAATTTTGACCATCTCTTGGTACCAATTCTATAAATTTGAACAAAACCTACTACATGCAAGCCGCAAAGATAAAAGATGTAGCCGCTTATTTAGAATCGATTGCCCCGATACCTTTTCAGGAGTCGTATGACAATAGTGGCCTTATTACAGGAAATCCAAACGGGGAAGTAAAGGGAATAATGATCACCCTCGATTGTACTGAGTTAGTGGTGGAAGAAGCTATTGCCTCCAACTGCAATATGATTGTCGCGCATCATCCAATCGTTTTCAAAGGTCTTAAAAAGCTTACGGGCAAAACATACGTTGAACGAACAATCATCAAGGCAATTAAAAATGATATTGCTGTATATGCGATCCATACAAATCTTGATAATGTTATCCATGGTGTAAATCAAAAAATTGCTGAAAAAATCGGGCTAAGCAATATCCGTGTTTTAAAACCAAGAAGAGATACACTTTCAAAGATCACAACGTTCATTCCTCCCGAAATTGTTGAAACCGTATCAAAATCACTCTACGCTGCCGGGGCTGGACAGATTGGTAATTATAAAAACTGCAGTTTCACTGTTGAGGGTAAGGGTACCTTTCAACCAACTGAAAATGCAAAACCTTATATTGGAAAGCATGGAGAAAAAGTAGTAGTGGATGAGAACAGATTAGAGATGATATTTCCATCTCATTTAGAACGGCCGGTTATAGCAGCATTGCGAAAAGCACATCCTTACGAAGAAGTTGCTTATTACATCACGTTGGTAATGAATGAAAACCAGGAAATCGGATCAGGTCTAATTGGTGAATTGGACAGCGAAGTTGAACCAATCCAATTTCTTCAACGTTTAAAAAATACCATGAATGTTTCGGTAGTGCGTCATACACCCCCTATTGGAAAATCACTGAAGAGAATTGCGCTGTGTGGCGGGGCAGGTAGTTTTCTTTTGTCAGATGCTATTTCACAGGGCGCACAGGCATTCATCTCTTCCGATTTTAAGTATCATGAATTCTTCGATGCGGAAGGCAAAATTATGATCGCGGACATCGGGCATTATGAAAGTGAACAGTTTACGAAAGAGCTTTTAAAGGAGGTTTTAAGTAAAAAATTCACTACTTTTGCGATCAATTTTTCAAAAACTGTCACCAATCCAATAAGTTACCTGTAAATAATGGAAAATCAGACAATTACACAGAAACTAGAGGCCCTTGTAAAGCTCCAGTCCATAGACACAAAACTTGACCAATTACGAAAACTGAGAGGTGATCTTCCTGACGAAGTGCAGGACCTGGAGGATGAGATTGAGGGTTATAAAGTTCGCATGACGAGATTTGAAACAGATCAGAAGGAAGTGGAAGATGCGATAAAGAAAAATAAAGAAGGAATTAAGGAAGCTGAAAAGCTTGTAAAAAAGTATAACGAACAGCAAAAAAACGTTAAAAACAATCGTGAGTTCGACGCCATCACAAAGGAAATTGAACTTCAGGAATTAGAAGTTCAGATCTGCGAAAAGCGTATCAAAGAATCGAAAGATAAGATCGAAGATAAAAAATCTGAGATCACGAAAATCGAAACACTGATCAAGGACCGCAGTGATGATCTTGAAAATAAGAAGAAAGAACTCGACGAAATTTCGAACGAAAGTCATGAAGAAGAAAAGAAGCTTCTGAGTGATCGTGAAAAGGCTGCCAAGAAAATTGAAGATAAATTCCTGAAATATTACGAACGTCTTCGCATTAACCTTTCAAACGGCTTAGCTGTTGTACGCGTTGTTCGTGGTGCTGCAGAAGGCTGTAACATTATCATTCCTCCTCAGAAAATTGCGGAGATCCGTGAGAAAAAGAAAATTGTTATTGATGAGCACTCTGGCCGTATACTAGCTGATGTTGACATGGAGTCAATGGAGGAAGAAGTTAAGCCTAAAAAGGCTGCACCTGCCAGACGCACTAAAAAAGTTGGCTAACCATCCAATCAAATATTTAAAAAAGGCAGCCGCTAGCGTCTGCTTTTTTTTATGTACGTCCGGCTCCAGCATGGCCATTGACAATGTATGGCAATTCGAGCCATCGCTTGAACGAATCTATAAGCTTGTACTGAATCTTCAGACGGACCAGGCCTATGCTGAGCTTGCACTGGTGAAGAATGTAAATGAGCTCCACAAGATTTACATCCAAAGCTTCCTTGAGACGACAGACATCCTTATCACCGAAGACGAGAAAAGGTTTGATAAAATAAATGAAGGGTTCAAACGAAGACTTGATAGACTTTCGGAATTACCTGAATCTCCTGAAACGCTTTTCTTACAGGCAGAATTAAATATCCAACGCGGATTCAATCTCCTGAATCTTGGTCAGGAATTAAGCGCAGTTTTAGCAATACGTCAATCATATCAGGCTACTCAGGTATGTCTGAGAAAGTATCCTGACTTCATTCCAATCAAAAAGACCAGTGGTATGATCCAAGTGATGGTTGGCTCAGTACCTGACAAATATCAATGGTTTATGAGCCTTCTGGGTATGAAAGGGTCTGTAACAGTAGGCCAAAAACAACTTGAGGAAATCAGACTTTCAAAATCGTCGTTGAGCCTTGAGGCCACTATACTTTTTTACAGCATCAAAGGTTTTATAAATCAGAAATACAAAGAGGCTGCAGAAGGTTTTAAAGAATGCCTGGTGGAAGAACCCGACAGCAGGTTACTTCTATTTCTAGGAATTAATATGCTGATAAAAGATTCTCAAAGCGAGGAAGCGTTGAAATTAATGGCTGAACTTGACACTAAAACCCAAGGACTATCAATGGATTATATTGAGTACTTACGCGGTGAAGCCCTTCTTGAACGCGGAGATTATCTCACAGCAATCCAATCGTATCAAAAGTTTTTAAAAAATTTTAAAAGTCAGAGTTATCGCAAAGATTCTTATTATAAAATGGGACTTTGTTATTTTCTTGCAGGCAATCAAACACTCGCCCAGAAAAATTATGATATTGCAAAAAAAACCGGAAAGACATCTGCCGATCCTGACAAGTATGCGGCAGCAATGCTGGAAGATAGCTCGCTTCCAAATCCTAAAATATTGAAAATTCGTTTCTATACAGACGGAGGTTATTACAAAGAAGCGAAGGATCTTTTAAAGACAATCACTCCTTCCGATGTACCTACGGTGAAAGATCAGACCGAACTGTATTATCGAAAGGGAAGACTTTCACACAAGACGGAAGATTTTACCCAGGCGAAATTATTTTATCAGCAGACGATTGATATGACTGGGACGCACCCTTGGTACTTCGCTCCCAACGCAGCATTACAGCTTGGATATATCAGCCAACAACAAGGTGATTTTGTTACCGCAAAGCGATATTATGAGAAAGCACTGAGCTACAAGCGTTACGAGTACAAAAACGGAATAGACACCAAGGCGAAGTCGGCGCTGGAATCTCTTAAGAAATAATTTATTTTGCTGAAGTCATAACGCGCATCACCTTGCCCTTTAGAACAGCAAGGTGGTCTGTGTTATTATACAAATCAACAGTAAACTGATTTTGAGTTCGCGTAAGCAAATAAAGTCCGAGATTCTCGTGCTCAAACATGTCCATCGAGCCTAACGGATAATTAAGAAACTGGCAAAGAAGAATTCGCATAGCCCTTCCGTGCATACAAATAAGAATTGGCTTGTCACTGTTGCTCGATCGTATGATGTTCAGAATAGGTTTCTGCCGAAACGCAACCTCATCTGGGCTTTCGCCACCTTCTATTGGAATTGAAGTTTCACCTTCCTGCCATCTTCGCAAAATATCGTGGTAATACGCATCCTCTTCCGGGGTGATCTTTTGACCTTCCCTGTTCCCCCAACTAATTTCGTTCAAGGCGATGTGCTCTTCGAATGGAAGGCCATCGTTAATAAAACTAGCGATAGATTCCTTGCTTCGTTTCAGTTTTGAGACAAATATCTTTTCAAATGGGATAAGCCGATAGAAATCGTAAAATGCTTCTGCCTGAGATCTGCCCTTATCATTCAACGAGGCGTCAACACCACTCCCCTGCACGATGCCTTTAAGATTATAATCGGTTTGTCCATGACGTATTAAATAAATTTTTTGGGAGATCAATTTCGTTTAATTTGGCCGAGTGTTGCGAGTGTGCTACGGATTTCGTCGCTACTGCCCGCAAACAGGCCGCAAAGATAAAAAAATCATATTTCCATCATAATCTAAACCATGTGAAGAAGCTATTCAGATCAGACATAACAGTAGAAAAATTAAATGCCTACTCCCTCAACACAATGGTTGGCCATCTTGGAATTCAAGTAATAGAGATCGGGGAAGATTTTATTGTGGCAAAAATGCCGGTCGATCACAGAACTCATCAGCCATATGGTTTGTTACACGGAGGTGCGTCTGTGGCGCTTGCCGAAACGCTTGGAAGTCTTGCCGCACACTGTACAATCGATGACGAAAACCGGTATTGCGTGGGACTTGAAATTAATGCTAATCACATCAAAAGTGTTAAAAGCGGTTTTGTTTTTGGAGCAACACGACCAATTCACGTTGGAAGTCGTACGCAGGTCTGGGAAATTAAAATTACAAATGAACAAGGAGAGCTTGTTTGCGTTAGCCGTATAACAATGGCGGTTATTGATAGACGCTAAAAGGAATGGGAGAAACAAATTGCATACAGAAAGTTTCAGTGAGTGAATATATATCAACAGCATTATCGGTATATGTTGAAAACGGATACTCATTTTCTTTATGGCGTCTCCCACATTCTACAGTAATTTATCTGGCCGCGAGTGAACATCCCCTTTTGGTCTCAGAAGTAACTATCGAAGAGAGTAAACCTGGATTTATATTTTCCCCATTCGATCCTTCAAAAGATAAGATCTGTCTTCAACTGGATGAGTTTTTTGTATTTGATAATGGCCAAATTATTTCGTCAAAAGGAATATTCGCCGATGAAATAATTTCAAAGAGCAACTCAAAAAAATCAAAACTTATACCGTACTATTCAGTATCAACTTCATTGGATAAAATGAATGATGATGACGAATACAAGCACTTGGTGTCCGCCGCGATTGATGAAGTTATACGTGGAAACGTTGAAAAAATAGTTCCTTCCCGCTCAAAGAAACTTCAATTACAAAACGATTTTGATCTGATTACCACATTCAATCGCTTATGTGAATTATATCCAAGTGCAATGGTGTCTGTTTTTTCAAGTCCAATGACGGGAACATGGGTTGGCGCCACTCCTGAGATGCTTGTTGGAATTACAAATGATCAGCACTTTCACACAGTAGCAGTGGCAGGAACTCAACCCTATTCAGCGGGAATGGATTTACGATCTGTCCGATGGACTCAGAAAGAAATTGAAGAACAGGCTTTGGTTGAACGATATATTATAAGTTGCTTCAAAAAAATACGCCTTCGCGAATATGATGAACTTGGCCCTAAGACAATAGTTGCGGGGAATGTGCTGCATCTAAAAACGGATTTCATGGTTGATATGATTGCTACAGGTTTCCCACAACTGGGAACTACCATGCTTAAACTGCTTCATCCGACATCTGCTGTTTGCGGAATGCCGTTGGAGACCAGCCTTAACTGGTTGAAGAAGAACGAAGGTTATGATCGTCAATTCTATAGCGGATATCTTGGTCCATTAAATGTGAACGGCGAGAGCAATCTCTATGTCAATCTGAGATGTATGCAACTCTTTGCAAAGGAGGCAATTTTGTATGCCGGTGCGGGAGTTATGGCAGATTCCGATCCCGAAAAAGAATGGTCTGAGACCGAGATGAAAATGAATACGCTAATGAAGAGCATTAAAAAGTAGTTTAGCACGATACCTTGTACGAGTGAACACAGACCTTCTTACGAATCTTACTGAATTGTGCGCCCGAAAGGGAGTTAACGATGCAATCATTTGTCCAGGCTCACGAAGCGCTCCTTTGACAATTTCCTTCACACGAAATAAAAAAATAAAGTGCAGAACGTTTAGTGATGAACGGAGTGCCGCGTTTATTGCGCTGGGTATTGCACAACAAACAAAGAAACCGGTAGTTCTTATTTGCACCTCGGGCTCTGCGGCTTATAATTTTGCACCAGCAATCGCAGAAGCATTCTTTCAGCAAATACCTCTGATCGTTTTGACTGCCGACCGCCCCACAGAATGGATCGATCAGTTGGACGGACAAACTATCAGGCAAAAAGAATTATACGGCAATCATATAAAGAAATATTTTGAATTGCCATTGGATTATTCTCATCCCGATGCTGAATGGTATGCGAACAGGATTGTAAACGAGGCCATCAATTTATCACTAATAGGTTCAAAAGGTCCGGTGCACATAAATGCTCCATTTCGGGAACCATTATATCCCACTTTTCCAACTAGTAATGATTCAAATAGCAACAATGAAGTTAGAATCATCGAAAATCAGATTAGAGATTTGTCTTTATCTGATAAAGATTTCAAATCAATCATTCAGTATCTCAGCAGCACAAAAAAAATTCTAGTTGTTGCGGGTCAAAATGAACCAGATGCCGAATTAAGGGAAAATATCAATCAACTGAATGAATCATATCATTGGCCAATTGCCGGAGATATTCTTAGCAACCTTCATTTTATTTCAGATTTTTGCGGACATACCGATACCTTTCTCGCTCAACGATCAGAAACAGAAAAAGAATCGTTACAGCCAGATCTCTTAATCACGTTTGGGAAATCTTTAATATCAAAGAATCTCAAATTATTCTTACGAAAGTATAAAGCAAAAGAACACTGGCATATCGGGGAATCGGATAATGTCGCTGATACATTCCAATCGCTTACAAAAAGTATTCGCGTTAAGCCAACGTATTTCTTTCAACGTATCATAAATGAAAAAATAATAATACATTCATTCTGGAAAGAATATAAAAAACACTGGGATACTTTCGAAACAACCACCCTAAAAAAAATTGATACATTCTTTCAAATAAAGAATAACGGAGAGTTTGAGCTGGTAAAAAAGGTTATTGAATCATTGCCTGCAAATTGTAATCTTCATCTTGCCAACAGTATGACGGTGAGATACGCAAATCACATTGGAATAACAGACACTAAAAAGAACATAACTGTTTATTCCAATCGTGGCACCAGCGGGATTGATGGATGCTCCAGTACCGCTGTTGGGCATGCTCTATCATCGGAAACGTTAAATATTTTAATTACAGGAGATCTGGCATTCTTTTACGACAGAAATGCATTCTGGCATAATTATCAATTGCCGAATCTAGTGGTCATTGTTCTCAATAATCATGGCGGAATTATTTTTAATTTGATTGATGGTCCTGCCGGCTTACCTGAAGCGGATGAGTTTTTTATAACAAAGCAAAACCTAAAAGCTAAATCAGTTGCTACAGAATTTGGATTTTCGTATTCCGATGGCTCCGGCAACCTAACTGAATTTTTTAAGAAAGATTCAAACGTGAAGATCCTTGAGTATGAATCCTCACAATCAACAAATAAAAAAGTTTTTGAAGAATTTAAAGCGTATATAAATCAGAATCTATGAAACTCAATTACGATTGGAAACCCGTTAAAGAATATAAAGAAATTCTGCTTCACACGTTTGAAGGAATAGCTCGCATCAGTATTAACCGTCCTGAAGTACACAATGCATTTACACCTCTTACGGTGAATGAAATGATCGATGCCATGTACGTATGTCGTGAAAATATGGAAGTGGGTGTCATCATTCTTACAGGAGAAGGAGGAAAAGCATTTTGCAGTGGTGGTGATCAAAGCGTGCGGGGACATGGAGGATACGTTGGCACCGATACTGTTCCCCGATTGAATGTGCTTGATCTACAGAAGCTCATACGGTCTATTCCAAAGCCGGTAATTGCGGCAGTCGCGGGTTGGGCCATCGGCGGTGGACATGTATTGCATGTTGTATGCGACCTTACCATTGCGGCAGATAATGCACGTTTTGGGCAAACAGGACCAAAAGTAGGAAGCTTTGATGGTGGATTTGGGGCATCCTATCTTGCTCGCATCGTTGGCCAGAAGAAAGCTCGTGAGATCTGGTTCCTATGTGATCAATATGATGCAAAGGAAGCGATTGAAATGGGATTGGTAAACAAAGTCGTTCCTCTTGATAAGCTGGAAGAAACGTATGTTGAATGGGCTAGGAAAATCTTAAAGAAGAGCCCTCTTGCGATACGTATGCTGAAGAGTGCTTTCAATGCTGAGCTTGATGGCCAGGCAGGTATACAAGAGCTTGCCGGAAACGCAACTCTTCTGTACTACTTAAGTGAAGAAGCGAAAGAGGGAAAAAATGCTTTTCTTGAGAAGAGAGAGCCGGATTTTTCTAAATTCCCCAAGTTCCCATAGGCATGAAGAATTACTTCATTGTTTTTTTACTTCTGATATCAACCATTTCTATGTCACAGGTTATTCCAAGTACAACCAAAGCGTATGCCTTTAGACTTGCTCCCCATCAGGACGTGAAGAAATCGATTATTGAATTTGCTAAACTCCATAAGATCAAAGCAGGATGCATGGTCACTGCCGTTGGAAGCCTTGAGCAATTCAATATTCGGTTTGCTAACCAGGAAAATGGAACATTAAGAAAAGGGCACTTTGAAATCGTATCGTTGACGGGAACATTCTCAGACACATCTTCTCATCTTCACCTTTCGATAGCCGATTCAACGGGTGTTACAACAGGCGGACATCTGCTGGATGATAATCTTATCTATACAACGCTGGAAATTGTTGTTTCAGATCTGACTAGTGTAGAATTCACACGCGAGAAAGATGGAACGTATGGCTATCCTGAATTAATTATCAAGTCGCGTTCAAATAAATAACATGAAAGGCTTCAGTATTAAAACAGGAAGCCAATGGATTGAAAGTGCTGACTTGACTAACATGGTCATCACTGACACATACACCGATCATGAAAAAAAAGCAATACTTTTTTGTCAATCATGGTTCAGCAACAAAACTGATTTTGATTTTCATACCTCAGGATCAACCGGAATACCAAAGAAGATCAGCTTCAAAAGAAAGCAGCTTGTTGCAAGCGCCCTGCTTACAGCAAAAGCATTGCAACTTCAACCGGGAAACACATCGCTTGTTTGTCTTGATGTAGACTTTATAGCCGGTGCAATGATGTTAGTGCGTGGAATGGAGATTGGAATGAATATGATCATTCGTTCTCCGTCAGCTGATCCGGTAGAAACTATTTCAGAACATATTGACTTTGCTGCACTTGTACCTTATCAGGTGGTACATTTACTTCAACATGATATTTCAAAATTTCTTTTATTAGAAAAAGTTATTGTTGGTGGCGCGCCATTGAACCAGGAAACTATCGAAGCATTACAAACTCTTTCATCTCAATTCTACGCAACGTATGGTATGACTGAAACAATTACACATGTGGCACTGCAAAAATTAAATGGCAGCGATCGCCAGGATTATTTTCAAATGCTTCCCGGCATTAACGCATCCGTTGATGATCGTGGATGCCTGATTATTGAGCCTGGTCATCTTGGAATAGAAGCGGTGATTACCAATGATATTGTTGAATTAATTTCAAATAATAAATTCAAATGGATTGGACGTTACGATAGGGTAATTAATTCCGGAGGAGTTAAGGTAAATCCGGAAAAGATTGAGAAGAAACTTCAGAATATTTTCAAAGAGTTAAAAATTCATAACAGATATTTTGTTGGTAGCATCGCCGATGAGAAACTCGGACAGCAGGTTGTATTGGTTGTTGAAAGCAAAGCGCTCGGGACTGATGTTGAGGAAAATATTTTTAATGAATTAATAAGAACACTCAATAAATACGAAGTGCCTAAGAAGATATTTTCGATTGAAAGCTTTATTGAAACTCCCACACAAAAAATAGATAGGACAGCCACATTGAAATCGGTTTACTTCCCTTAATTGTTTCTAGCTATAGGCTCAAGGGCAAGTTATGCATGCGGGCTTGCATTATTTTTTTGAAGTGCATGTGTGGCAGTTGCACTTCAAAAAAATGTGGTATTTCATTCTGCTCTTGTTGTGAGCAAATTACTATTGGGACGATGTATTAGAACGAGGAGACAATTCTGACTGGCAGGAAATTTCTCGGTTTTATTGTGAAGATAAAATCGGGAATGTTACTTGTAAACTCGCATGCAGTCGAGTTTTCTTTTATCCATCGCGTGGTTTTAAATTCCGATGCCGGATATACTGCACGGCTTACTACTTGCGTAGCGGCAAGGGTGGCTTCCCCTTGAGTGAACCTGTTTGAGAGTAGTACGGAAGTAAGCTGTAATCTCTCCCAGGTTTGAGAGGCGATATTCTCGGCTCCGATCTCTCTGGCATTGCTATGTTATAGCGTATCCATATTTACCATACGCGATAATTTTTCTGTCGATACAAGGTCAACTTTCTTTGATGCGACAATGCGTTGCCACAGTCGTTCAACATATTTTTTTACAGTAAAGTCATCCGGTTTTTGCTCAAAGAGCGTTTGTTTGTTCTCATAGCGATTTGTTAGTTGCTTCTGAATTTTATTAAGTTGCTGAACCGGGTGTTTGTTCATTTGTTGTTTGTGATAAACCATCGGAGGAAATATAGAGGATGAAAATAATACTCAATGTTATTCTTGACATCGTAGTAATGCTATTTGTTTTTTAATCTACTCAATGATTCTCTCGTGATCCCAAATAAGCTGCTATCTAACCTTGAGATACTTTTTCTTCATAATGGCCGTGGAGGGATGAAAAACTCTCGTAGCGTTCATCTGCTGGTTTTTGTAAGTAACAGTATTGCAAGCGTAATCAATTCACATTCCCATCAGGCAACGAGCGAATACCAAAAAAGATTAAAGATTTTAGATTAAAGACAAAAGCCAGAGACGAATAAAAACGGATTAAAAACAGGAATATTGTACCCTTATTAGTGTTATCATCAATAACATACCCCAACAACTATCCAAGGTATAATCTGTCAGGAAAACAAGATTAATGCAAATGACTGTAGTGACGAAATTTGAAAACGATTTACGCGAAACAGTTGCCCGATTTCTTGACTTCTCCAAGCTATCTTGAAGGCATAACTGATAGCCGTAATTGAAAGCAATCCCGATGATAGGTTGACAGAAAAAGAGTTTTTCCGTATCTTTGCAAAGATAAATGGTTACAGATCAGGGTTGTAAGAATAATTTAAGCGAGCCCAAAAAACCTGATATCCTCTCCATTTCGGTACTTTCTAAGAACATCACCTTGGAGTCCAGCATCAAAAAAAAGAAAATCACTAGTTAAGGGCGGTCACAGGGCGGTGACTGGGCGGTCAATAGGCGGTGAGAGGGCGGTGACTACACGACTGAGATGCATGTATCACCACCTATAGAGCTACGTCCACCTGAAGATTAAAGCTTAGGGGCTTGGTGGAAAGTCTTCATCAAAGTTTGGCATAATTCCACCTGCTTGATTATTTTTAATTAACTGTTCCCTCCATATTATGCCAAAAATCAAGAAGCCTACAAAGGCCGACATGTCCGCCATGACGGGCGATACAGTAGCATTGCGAAAGGTCCGCAACCAGACGGTAGTATCTAAAATAAAGATACCGCGGAAATCAAAGTCAGCAAAGAAAAAAGCAACCAATAGGAAGTTCAAAGAAACTTTACTAGAAAAAATTTTCAGTTTAACAGCATCGCAGTTTGCATGCTCCAAACAGCCACAACGAGCGTTGAGCTATTCTCAGGATTAAAATATTTAATGATGGTTCCTTCATTGAAGTCCTTCCGATTGGTTGGAGGAACTGCACTCAGTGGAACCCAAAATCAGAATTTATGATATTCGAAATGACGTTGCGATACAGAAGTATTTGAAGCCAAAAAACTACCAACCCATTTACATAAAAGTTAATTATCAACCGCTAAGATGATTTTTTGATGGTCTTATCTGATTTCAATGACTGAAGCTCCTGCTGCAGTTCCATCACAACTCCCGACAACTGTTCCATTGACATTTCATTTTTTGTATTGGCATCAGGGAACTGCACGCTGATATAAGCTTTCGCGCCCCATACTTCAATTACTTCCGAAGCATCAATCTGGTATGGTGCATATTGCCTGTTATCGGAAACAAGAAATAATTTCCCGTTCTCCTGCAGGTAGTTAAATACGCGCTTGTACACAATGCCTTCACGATGTGTAACTAACACGTACGATTTGCCGCTTTTCAGATTCTGAATATCTTCTACCCACTCTCCTATTACTATTGTGCCCGGCAGTATTGGCAACATTGAATCACCGGTGATTTCAAATGCACGAAATGTTCCTCTGCTTAAGACAGGAATTGGTAATTTAAATCGCGGAAGGTCTTTAATGTATTCAACATCAGAATAACCATTCAAATATCCCGCGGCAGCCTTGTGCGGGACAAGCTCAATGTTATCCTTTTCATCACTATCAACTGTTACAACAAGAACTTCCTTGCTTCGCAAGGATTTCTTCTCATAGTCTTTTAGTTGACTGATGTCTCTTCCAATTAGTATATCAACAGAAAGCCCAGCCATTGCAGCCATTTTTTGAAGTAACTCCAACCTCGGCTCCGCTCTTCCTTCTTCGTATGCACCAACCAATGATCGCTTAATATCCAACTGTTGTGAAAACTGATCCTGCGTCAGATTCAATTGCTTGCGAACAAACCGAATATTCTCGTTTAGCTTGACTTCGTTATTATCCATGGTATTTAGTTAGATAAAAAATAAGACATCATAAGACCAATTACTTGGTAAATAGAAGTATCCGACCAGAGTGAACGTTCTTTGAATGCAATGAGAAAAGATTGCGCTGAAAATAAGAGTCCTTACTCTGCATCGCCCGCACGTGACGTGAAATTTTATCAACCACATCCGTCACCGTTGATGTGGGGTCCGCCAGCAAATAGCCATAACATGGATGGTCAAATCCATCGGCTGAAAAATTTACCTGGAACCTTCCGGAAGAAAGTCGCTTGCTCGTGAGTTTTAGTTTCATGACTAAATAATTTAGTCAAATGAAGCATAAAGTCCCAAATGGAGCAAATATTATGACTAAAATATTTAGTTAAAGCTTGATAAATCCCAACTTTCTTGGGAATTATAGCTCAAAAACCCTTTTTTCACATTAAGAGGCGAGGGTATATTATCGCTGTAAATCGAGCCTGTACCCAATCCTTGCGGGATTGAAACAGGATAATTGGCCGTAAACTGCGCGACAGCATTCAATCCAATATTGCTCTCCAGGGCAGATGTCATCCACCATTTTACTGAGCGCTCTTCCGCCAATTTTATCCATTCTTCGCAGCCAAGAAGACCACCGTGCAGTGTTGGCTTCAGTATTACAAAGGGAGGTCTTACCCGATCGAGTAGTTCAATTTTCTGATTCGCGCTTCGCAAGCCAATTAGTTCTTCATCAAGTGCTATGGGAATGGGAGAATGACTACACAACTCAGATAAAAAAGATGAACCTGCCTTTAATGGTTGCTCAATGGAATGAACATCAAACCGCGAGCAATCCATGATCTTATACAATGCCTGTTCCGGCTTAAACGCACCGTTGGCATCGAGCCTTATCTCAATTACATCACGGAAATACTTCCTTCTGATAAACTGCAAAATATCAAGCTCCTTTTCAAAGTTAAGCCCTCCTACTTTCATCTTAATGCAGGAAAAACCCTCGCTTATTTTAATGCTTACCTGCTGAAGCATGTAATCTAATCCACCCATCCAAACCAGGCCATTAATTGGGATTGGCTTACCTTTAATGAAGTTATTGTGATAGATAATCCGACTGCCTCCATTCTTCAAATCAAGGAAAGCAGTTTCAACTGCAAATAATACTGAGGAGGAAATCTTATCCGCCTGTATGAAGTCATGGACCTGTGCCAATGATTGAAAACCACCTGAGTTCCCGGCATTGGAAATCACTTTGATAATTCCCAAAAGCTCTGCTTCTACATCCGCACTTTTTTCGTGACTTAATCCCGGCAACGGACCAGCTTCTCCGATGCCGACAACTTCGGGTTGTTCGCTGTCCCAAATACTGAGGAACCAGGAATCTTTTTTATCCATCGCTCCGCGCGACGTACGGGCTTTAAAAGAGAAATTGAACGTTTTCTTAAAAAAAGATGCTTTCAGGGACATATTATTTTACGAATATGCCACTCATGCTCGGCAAATACAATCACCTTTCTAATTTTGCCTTCCTAATGAAACTGCCTCCTATTAATATCCATGACTATACCTACAACCTTCCGGAAGATCGTATCGCCTCTTACCCTTTAATAAAGCGGGATGAATCAAAGCTTTTGGTTTATAATAAAGGACAGATATCCCACACAACATTCTCTCAACTACCTGATCTGCTACCTGATAATACAGTGCTGTTCTTTAACAATACAAAGGTTATTCCCGCGCGCTTTTTCTTTGAAAAAGATACGGGGGCCAAAATTGAAGTATTTCTTTTACAACCTGTTTTCCCTTCCACAATCATATCGGTAATTCTAAGCACAACAAATACGGTGACATGGAAGTGTGCTGTCGGAAATCTTAAGAAATGGAATGATGGTATTGTATTAAAAAAAGAGATTGGATCGATAGTCGTGGAAGTTCGCCTGGCAGATCGTGAAAATGGAATTGTGGAATTCACATGGAAACCTCCGACCCTTACTTTCGCAGAAATAATTCATGCTGCAGGTGCAATTCCGTTGCCCCCTTATATCAAGCGATCGGCAGATGAATCGGATACCGAACGTTATCAAACTGTTTATTCTCAAATGGAAGGGGCCGTTGCTGCACCGACTGCGGGGCTCCACTTTACTGATAACGTTTTGGAGGAGCTTCGGACGAAGGGAATCGAAACAAACTTTTTAACCCTGCATGTAAGCGCTGGAACGTTCATGCCTGTTAAAGTTGAAAATGCTGTTGAACATTCAATGCACACTGAACAGATCATTATCCCAATCGAAAACATTAAAAAACTTCTCATTCCGGGAAAGAAGATCATAGCGGTTGGCACAACAGCGCTGAGAACCCTGGAAAGTCTTTACTGGTATGGAACTAAACTGCTGACCAATCCAGGTGCACCTTTCATCATTGAAAAACTTGATCCCTATATAATAAACGAATCAAGTCCCTCTGCTGAGGTTGCCTTGAACGCTGTGCTTGACCACATGGACAAGTACGGCGTCAGCGAGATCATGGGCCAAACTTCCATTTATATTTTTCCCGGATATGAGATGAGAATATGCCAGGGTCTCATCACCAATTTCCACCAGCCAGGATCGACATTGCTGCTCCTGATTGCAGCCCTGACGGGAGCAGATTGGAAAAAAATTTACGATGTAGCATTGATCAATAATTACAGATTTCTGAGCTATGGAGACAGCTCCTTGCTTCTGCCTTAGGGAACTAGCTCACAGGATTTATATACCCCGATGTTGCTATTTTTCACAAAACAACAACCCAGTCGATAGAAAAATCATACCATTCTCTGGTACTCTGTCGACCAAAAGCTAAAGTAAAATATATCATTACGAGCTAACTACCTCTTAGTCAGCCATTCATTTATACCTATTGAAATAATGCCATGAATAGGAATTTTCGCCGAATTGTCAGATATTTCCCTGTCGACTTTAAAACTTCCCTAACTATGCAAGAGCGACTAACGAAATTTTTAGGTGTTGAACCTGACGAAACGGGACCTGTCTCGCTTCTTCTTGCTATCTCCTTTTTTATGGGATTATTCCTGGCGACTGTGGCCGTTGCCGCACAGTCGTTGTTCCTCACTCACTATGATGAGCAGAGGAATCTTCCCACGGCTCTGGTAATCGGAGGTGGGTTTGGTTTTATAGCCACCGGACTTTTTAATATCCTGATGGGTAGGATCCCTTTCCGGACTCTTGCCGTTATATTCCTCTTACTGATCATAGCGGGCACTGCTTTTCTGGAATTTGGGAAAGCGTATGTAGCAGACGAGAATTTACTTTACTACATAGGATTCACACTCATCCTCCCCTTTACATTCGTAAGTCAGTTGGTATTCTGGGGCTCATTCAACCGACTCTTCACACTTCGTCAGCAGAAACGGGTTATTGGTAGCGTAGACGTTGGTATGGACATCGCGCAAATCCTGGCCTTCTTTACCATTCCAATCATGCTGAACTTTGGCGTTCAGATTGACTCACTTTTTACAATTGGTCTTTTCAGTATTATAGTCTTCCTGATATTGTTTGTCATTCTATCAAACAAGTATCTCCACAGAAGAACGGCCGCAGAGATGGTTGGTATCCTTAATGAAAAAGAAAATAAGAAGCTTACTATTGGGCAGTTCCTCAGCTATCGATACGTAATGTTGCTTTCGGCATTTATCGTCGTATCATTCATAGCACTTCGATTCATTGACTACTCTTTTTATAACGTAACAACCAGTCAGTTTGACTCTACACAGATTCCTTATTTTCTAAGTCTTTTTGAGGCAACAATTGTGATCGTTAGTTTCATGTTCGCAACATTCGCAACGGACAGAATTCAGGAAGAGTATGGACTCAGGGTCTCGCTTATTATTAACCCTCTCCTTCTTATTGTGTTTACTGTTGCTGCATTAGGCCTAGGATTTTTCTTTGGTTATGATCCAACACAAGAAGGCGGCTCCGGTGACGTAATATTTTTCTTCATCATGATCGCTATGAGTAAGTTATTTATGAATACGTTGCGCGATTCACTTGATTCTCCCATCTTCAAATTCTATTATGTTCCCATTGAGAAATCAATCAAACTTGACGCGCAGACAAAGATCGAAGGTATTGTTACTGCCTTTGCAACGATCGTTGCAGGGGGCCTGATCGTATTGATCAACTCGTTCAAGATATTCGATTTGTTATCTATCACACTATTTACATTACCAATACTGGGTATCTGGTACTTCGTTACAAATAAAATGTATGCAGGGTATCGCGAAACGTTACAAAATTCACTTCAGCGAAACAGATCTTCTGTTGAAGGACACGTTGTGCGTGAGTTTACACTGAACAGTGTGTTGGAGAAAGAAGTTAACAGTTCCGCTGAAGAGAAAGTTATCTATGGTCTAAAACTCATGGAAAAACTCGAGCCTGCATTATTCGAAGCATCGGTCCAGCGCTTGGCACAAAGTGACCTGAAAAAAGTGAAACTGTTTGCACAGGAAAAAATCAAAGAGCTTGGCATTGATGATCAGCAGGGTGATAACGAAATGCTTGGTCTTGCCAGACAGGCCGCAGGTGCATCTGAAGACAGTGACTTACTTTCGATCTCCGCAGAAAAATTGATGAAGCTCGGCAAGTCAGTGAAACAATCTGATCGTTTACTTGCTGCCAAACTTTTAAGAAAATTAATAAGCCAGCGTACGATATTCATATTGCTTGAGCTTCTTCGCGATGCCGATAGCAAAGTTCGCAATGAAGCGATCCTCACCGCAAGAAAAATTAAACGTTCTGAGACATGGCCGGTAATGATTGATCTGCTCTCATCCCCGTTGTATAGCAATCAAGTAACGGCTGCATTGAAAGAAGCCGGATCATCCGTTCTCCAGGTATTGGATTCAGCATTTTATAAATCAGGTCAGACGGACCAGGTAATGCTGAAGATCGTTCAGATCATGGGACATATCGGGGGAACAGAAGCATGGCAGTTACTTTGGAAAAAATCGGACTACCCGGATAAAAGAATTGTCAAACAGATATTTTACTCTTTGCGCTTTACAAACTATAGTGCAAAAGGACGTGAGCGTCGTCAGGTAATGGACCTTCTTGATACTGAAATTGGTAAAACACTTTGGAACCTGTGTGCACAAGAGGAACTTCCGGAGATAGAGCACTTTGCATTTTTAAAAGCAGCGTTGCGCGAAGAACTGCGGGATAATTATGATCAGATATCATTGCTGATGTCAATCTTATATGATCCACAATCCGTGCAGCTTGTTCGTGAAAACGTAGAAACCGGAACTGCCGATGGTGTTGCATACGCACTTGAGCTTATGGATCTATTCGTTGATCAGGAGATGAAGCCAAAGCTTTTCCCCTTATTCGATGACATTTCGGTAAGCGACAAGATGAATCGTCTTCAGATCTATTTCCCGCGTGAAAGTTATAATCCTGTTCAGGTTGTGAATTATATTCTTAACCGGGATTTTAATCTTAACAATCGCTGGACAAAGATGTGCGCCGTTTATTCTTCCGCCTTTATTCCTGAATTTCGCGTAAGCCGTGGTTTGATTGGACAGATGTTTAACCCTGACAGGTTGTTACAAGAGACAGCGGCGTGGGTAATCTATAATAAAGATAAAATACAATACCAGATCGTTGCCGACAGATTACCGTTGCGTGACAAGAAATTCCTTGACTCATCCATTGAAAATAATCAGCTACTCGATGGTTTGGACGATGGTTTCTATTTAGGAATTGAAATGGTAATGTTCATTAAATCACTTCCTGTATTTAAAGGAATTCCAGGTTCAATATTAAGTGACCTTGCTGATAAGGTTATTCCTCTTGATTTGAAAGCGCGTGACAAGATCATGTTCAATAATCCTGATGAAAACCGACCTATTCTTATCGTTGCTCATGGCGAAGTGAAGTTGAGAGAAGGAACAAGTGACGTTGCAACTATGAAAAGAGAATCAGTCTTCGGAGACTTATTTCAGGAGGGACCTTCCATTAAGATCACGGAAGCAGAAGCAGTAGAACGATCAGTTGTATTTAGAATCAACCTCGCAGATTTCTATTTCGTTATGGCAAAACACCATGAACTTGTTCAGGGACTGGTGAGAAACGTTACGAGGAATACAAGTGCCAGCACGACTATAACAGGCAGTTAATTTTTTTAAAATCATAAACACAGGACCATGGCTTACGACATTGATGTACTCATCACCTATGCCGAAAAAGATGATGAGACAGGTAAGAAAAATGAAATTGGGTGGATCACTCAATACAAAAAATTTCTTGACCTCATGCTTTTTCAGGTACTTGGAGAAAAGATAAAAATCGTGGTTAAATCCGAATACGATGACTTCACGGCATCAAGCATGGATAATGCCGCTGTAATGGTTACAATATTATCAAAGGAGTTTGCACAGTCGGGCCGTTGTCTTGATACTGTTGAGTCGTATTATAAAGCAACAGCAGGATCTAAGATCGGGAGAGTATTTAAAGTTCTTAAATCTCCCCTTTCGCTCCAGGAACAACCTCCACGCCTACGTGATCTGTTGAGCTATGACATGTTCCAGCTCGACAATGAAACAGGACAAATGAGAGAGTACACTGACTTCTTCAGTCAGGAAGCTGAAAAGCAATATTGGATGAAGATGGTAGATCTGGTCTATGACATTCACGAAACGCTGATCATCCTGAAAGGCCAGGCAAAAACAGAAGTCAAAAATATCTATAAACGCAGAACAATATTTTTAGCTGAAACAGGACATGATCTTTCTATTCAACGAAATATCATACGGCGCGAATTACAACGTCATGGTTATGTAGTTCTTCCCAGCACCGTGCTTCCAAACAGAGCAGAAGAACTTGAAAGAGTTGTTCGTAAAGACCTTGAAGAGGCAAGCCTTTCTATTCACCTGATAGGAAGTGCTTATGGAGAAATACCCGATGGCTCTGATCGCTCATCTGTTGATATTCAAAATAAACTTGCCGCTGAACATACCATTATTAAACGTTCACGTAAGGAAGAATTTTCCCGTCTTATCTGGATTGCACCGAATCTCAGAAATGCAAGTGATAAACAAAAGGCGTTTATTGACTCACTTCGCCGAGATATCGAAGCACAGGAAGGGGCTGAAATACTTCAGAATCCCCTGGAGGATTTCAAGAACATTATGCGTGAGGAATTGCTGTCTTCTCAAAACAAGAAAGCCGATGTTGTTACCTCCGGAAAAACAATTTATCTCGTTCACGATAAAGTAGATCATCAGCAGGTTTTACCGCTCGTTGATGTTATTCAGAAATCAGGATTCAGTGTTGTGTTCCCTGCCTTTGAAGGTGACTTGATGGAGGTGCGCAAGAAGCACATTGAAAATCTGAGGAACTTTGATGCCGCTATTATCTATAAAGGTAAAGTAAACGATCAGTGGGTTAGAATGAAAGTGCTGGATCTTTTAAAGGCGCCAGGATTTGGAAGAAATAAACCGATTCGTGGAAAGGCAATCGTGAGTGAAGAAAGTCTTGATAGTTATAAAAATCAAAACGTCACTCTTATCAGCGGCGATAGCAATAAGTCAGTAGCATCATTAAAAATGTTTTTACAAGAATTTAAACCTTAACCTCTATGAGCCAACAAGTAGATGAGCTACCCGGCGCAGGCATACCTTCGGTGGTCAGTACGGGCAATCCTTTCCCAGGATTGCGTCCGTTCAAGATCGAAGAAAGTCACCTGTTCTTTGGTCGCGAAGGACAAAGCGATGAAGTACTTCTCAAACTTTCGAAAAGCAGGTTTGTAGGTGTTATCGGTCCCTCCGGAAGCGGTAAATCTTCCTTTATATATTGCGGAGTATTACCGATCCTTTATGGAGGGTTCCTTACGGACACAAGTCCGAACTGGGAAGTTATTGTAGCTCGACCCGGTGCAAACCCGATCGATAACCTCGCCGAATCATTGCTTGGCGCAACCCGGGAATACAACCAGGCTGATCCTGAAGATAAGAAGATAAAGCGCACGATCGTATCAACACTATTACGAAGCAGCTCGCTCGGATTGGTTGAAGCGATTCAACAATCCCGCCGCTCATCCGATACCAACTACCTTATTCTTGTTGACCAGTTTGAAGAGTTGTTCCGTTTCAAAGACAGCACTGATCCAAACTCCATCAATGAAACACTAAGCTTCGTGAATCTTTTGATGGAAGCCGTCAACTACGAAGATTCTCCTATCTACGTAGCCATCACGATGCGTTCTGACTTTATAGGAGATTGTGCGCAATTCCCTGAGTTAACACGAAAAATTAACGATAGTCACTACTTGATACCTCAAATGACCCGCGATCAAAAACGCAGGGCGATTGATGGGCCAGTGGCGGTGGGTGGAGCAAGCATTACCCCGCGTTTAACACAGCAGTTATTGAATGATCTCGGTGACAACCCGGACCAGTTGCCTATTCTTCAGCACGCACTTATGCGTACATGGAGCTATTGGACACGATTCAAAGATTACGATGAAGAGCCACTTGATCTAAAGCATTACGAAGCGATTGGAACGATGAGGGAAGCCTTGTCGATGCACGCCAATGAAGCGTATGATGAATTGGATGAAGAACAACAGCGCATTGCTGAAATTATGTTCAAAGCCATCACAGAAAAACGTGGTGAGAACTTTGGTATCCGTCGCCCAACACGATTGAATGAAATTGCTGCGATCGCCGATGTTTCGGAAAACGATGTTGCAGCAGTTATCGATAAATTCCGTGAGCCAGGTCGTTCATTGGTAACACCGGCATACGGAGTTATTCTCGGTCCTAAATCGATGATCGATATCTCCCATGAAAGTTTGATGCGTATCTGGGTACGTCTCAAAAACTGGGTGGATGATGAAGCTGATGCAGTTCAGATGTATTTGCGTCTGGCCGAAGCTGCTACACAATACCAAGTAGGCAAGGCAGGTCTTTGGAGACCACCTGATTTGCAACTTGCGTTGAACTGGCAAGCGAAACACCGACCTACATTGGTCTGGGGTCAACGATACAATCCTGCGTTCGAGCGAACGATGATCTTCCTCGAGTACTCGAAAAAAGAATGGGAGACCGAGCAACGTATCAAAGAGCTTGAACAGAAGAGAAGATTACAACGTGCGCGCACAACAGCAACCGTCTTCGGTGTATTGTCTGTGATTGCATTGATCGCACTTGTATACGCATTCATTCAGCAGACAAAGGCAGTTGCAGCACAAAAACAGGCAGAATTAAATCTTGTGCTCGCTGAGGAAAACGAAAAGAAAGCAAACGCGGCAAAGATTGAAGCCGTTGCAAGCGCCGAAGAGGCAAAGCGCCAAGCAATCATCGCCGAAGAGCAAACCGTTATTGCAAAGCAGCAACAGGCGATCGCAGAACAACAAAAGAACCTAGCGGTGAAAAATGAAGAACGCGCTTTGGCTGCAACGAAGGAGGCAAACATTCAGAGAAACAACGCGGTTGAAAACCAAAAGTTAGCTGAGCGAAATGCTGAACTGGCACGTATTGCTAAAGAGGATGCACTTAATAAACGATACATAGCTCAAGGTAAAGCAATGGCCATTAAATCCAAGGAGTTAAAAAACAACTATGAGGAGGAGGCGTTGCTGGCTCAACAGGGGTATAACTTCAATACAAAGTATGGTGGTTATAAATACGATGATGATATCTATAATGGACTATTTGCTGCATTACATCATGATAGTATCAACCATCCGTTAACACGAAGTCTCGAAGGTCACAAAAAAGGTTCAGCAAGAGCGCTTGAAACACACGTTGGCAACAAACATATCTACTC
>Ga0123336_10000077_pt1 | contig 94594 bp, 85 predicted proteins | sample SSSSmetaG_FD_96466 | JGI IMG/M metagenome (GOLD analysis project Ga0123336, IMG submission 96466) | Glacier valley bacterial and archeal communities from Borup Fiord, Nunavut, Canada, to study Microbial Dark Matter (Phase II) - ​SSSS metaG | ecosystem: Environmental > Aquatic > Freshwater > Ice...
GCCCTGTCTATTTGTGTTGTCTGAAAAAAGATTTTCAATAAAAGAATCTAGGCAACTAGAAGACACTGCTCCTAATTGCCTAGATTCTGAGATGTCATTATCTACTTAACTTAATGACATTGGGCAATTGCCCTTTTCTTTTTGCGTTGCTATTTTAAAAAGTTTTATACTTTAAGAGGTTTTACTTTGGATTTTCTTTGACTTTCTTTAAACATAACCCATAATGGGCTAGAAATAAATATTGTAGAATAACATCCACTAGTAAGACCAATGATAAGTGGGAAAGTGAACTCTTTAATTGATCCAATACCATTTACTGAAGCAAACACATAAATTGTAACTACTGCCATCAAAACAGTTACTGTTGTATTTATAGATCTATTCAAGGTCTGTAAAATACTTGTGTTAACCAACTCCGGAAGTGGTATCTTTCTGAGCAATTTGCTGTTTTCTCTGATACGATCATAAATGATAACTGTGTCATTCATTGAATAACCGAATATGGTCAGCATCGCAGCAATAAATGATTCATTTAAAGGAATCTGGAACACCAAATAAACAGTAATCATTACACAAATATCATGTATTAAACCTATAACACCAAATACACCTGCAGAGAGACCTGACATTATTCTAAATCTCCACCAAATATACAATATTATAAGTACACCTGCAATTAAGATAGCAGTAATACCATTTTGCATTATTTCCTTACCTATGAAAGGTTCAACACTTTCTTCACTAATAAAAGCTTTGTCAGCATCAAGCTTATACTCTTTGATAACAGCAGCTTTAACATCTGCAAGTTCAGTATTTGTAAGTGTATCTTCACTACCTATGCTTATCTTGATTACATCATAGTTGGATTTACTTCCAGTAACATCATATGCAGTTAATTTTTGAACTTGAGCTGGTTTGTTAACTGTTTTCTGAACCAATGCAGCAATTTCTTCTGTTTTCTGCTGAGTATTGGTATCGGTAAAGGTATCTTCGTTTGCCTTCATCTCAATAAATGTTCCACCTTCAAATTGAATATCTAGCTTAAAACCATTTACGAAGTATGCAACTATTCCTGATATCATAATTAAAGCTGAGATAAAGAAAAAGATATATCTTTTATTATATAAATTTATATTAGCCATTTGTTTTGACTCCCTTCTTACTCACTCCGTATAACCAAGGATGCTTAGCTATATCTAAATCAGATACTGATATGAGCATTATTCTTGAGGCTGTTACAGCTGTTATGAAGCTTAAAATAACACCTATTATCAACGTTATTGCAAAACTCTGTATAGAACCTGTACCAAACTTCCAAAGAACTACACCAGCAATAAGAGTTGTAACATTTCCATCTAATACGGCGGTAAATGCTCTCTTAAATCCGACATCTATTGCGGAACGAAGAGTTTTTCCACTCCTTAATTCTTCTTTAACTCTTTCAAATATTATTACGTTGGCATCAACTGCCATACCAATTGTAAGAATTAGACCTGCAATACCTGGTAGAGTAACTATAATTTGAAGCCACGATAATGCCAAAAGCTCAAGAATCGTGTGAAGGAATAATGCAATAGCTGCAATTAGTCCAGGTAATCTGTAATAGCCTATCATATACACGCAGATTAAAATAAATGCTACAATAAGCGCATTTATACTAACAGCAAGTGCGTTCGAGCCAAGCGTAGGGCTAATATTATTAACCTGCTTTGCTTCAAGCTTAAATGGCAAGGAACCTGATTTGATGTAATCTGCCAACTGCATAGCTTCTGCTTGTTGTTCTTTTGAACCATTTACTCCACCAACACTAATGGTTGCCTCTCCGCCACTAATTTGCGTTTGAACAATTGGAGCACTTATAAATCCATCATCCATAAATATTGCTATGGGTTTTTGGACTAGTCTTAAAGTTCCTTCAGAAAACTTATTAGCACCATCTGGTTTAAGCTTTAGTGCTACATAATATGAACCGTCTTGTTGTGAAAGCTCTGCTGATGCATCTTTAACATCATCTCCCACAATAACATTTTTTCCTGTAGGTAAATAGTTTCCCGAAGTATCTTTCTTACTTTCATCAACCTCTTGGAACGTTAGAAGTGCAGTCTTACCAATTTCCTCAATTGACTTCTGTGGATCAAATGCTTCATCCTTTTTGTGAGGAATTTGTACTAAAACATATCCCTTATCATAGTCAACTGTAATGATTTTATCAAAAACCATTTTATTATCTAATCTCTTACCTATAATAGTCTTGGCGGCATCTAAATCAGCTTTAGATGGTATACTTTTATTATCGGTAACTGCATATAATTTTGCATCTACCCCTCCCTGAATATCGATACCTGTACGGATATTTCTAGCGCCACCAATATCAAACCCTAGTAAAGACCCAAAGGCTGCTATCCAGGTTAAAATTCCGGTGATAACTAATATCGAGAAAAATTTAACCGCATTACTTCCTCTCATTTGTTTGAATTCCCCCTTGTTTTTTTATCCACTTACGACATTATATAACTCTGAAAAATGCTAGTCAATAAATATGTCTTAAAATTGGCTAGAAATTTACATTTAAAGTAATCTGTTTTCATTGATAATTAGTTCAAAATTAAGCTTCAAATACGTAGCCGCTCTCCTACACATTGTCATTCTTGTGAGAAAAATCTCAAAGTAATCCATAACAGGGCATATTTTAGTGTCAATGTGAATCTGAAGTGTTGCACTTTTGTTCTTATTATCAACCGTCAGAATTGAACTGTCAACTGCATAATTTACTCTGTCGTGAATATCAAATGTTGAAAAATCTGTATTTTGAACTCTTGACCTATGCACATCTGATTTGTCGGCTAAAATAAGTGCAGCTGAAATTATACTAACAGCTGTACCAGAATTTTCATCATGATTACCTATAGCAAGCATAACCTCACAGGTTTCAGAATATGACATCCCCATTCTCAGCAATAGTTCATATGCCATTATAGCGCTTGAATGTGCATGATCCATACGATTTATCGCATTGCCAATATCATGCAAATAACCTGCTATTTCGGCCAGTTCTGCTTCTCTAGAACTATATCCTAATTCCAAAAGAGTTTTGCCAGCAGCCTTTGAAACATGTGTTAAATGCCTTAAGGAATGTTCTGTATACCCCATCTCCTTCAGTTGTCTGTCGGCTGTAGCTATGAGATATTTTACCTCTTCATTGTCTTTAACCTGTATAGGAGTAATCATTTTTAACCTCGTCCACTATCTTTATAATAATACAATAATATAAAATTTTATTAAAAATATAATTTATGCTTATTTATAATATTTTAAAAGATTAATATACTCATTCGCATTGCTTTTAATATCCAAAATTTCTTGCTCTGTTAGAACTCTTTTAATCTCTGCAGGACTACCAGCAATTAAGCTTCCATCCGGTATTTTTGTTCTTGAAGTCACAACACTACCAGCTGCAATCAAGCAATTATTACCAATTTGTGAATCATCAAGCACTATAGCGCCCATTCCAATAAGTGTATTATTACCAATATGGCAGCTATGTAATATAGCCCCGTGCCCTACTGTAACGTGAGAACCTATTTTTACATCAGCACCCTTTTTGCAGTGCAGTATACAGCCTTCCTGTATGTTGGTGTTGTCACCAACAACTATGCTGTCGATATCTCCCCTCAAAACTGCGTTGTACCAAATTGTTGAATTCGCGCCTAGGACAACGTCTCCAATAACTGTACTATTCGGTGCAACAAAAGCAGTTTCGTGAATTTTTGGTGTAACGCTGTTAAAATCTCTTATCACAATGTACTCCCTCTAGTCTTGAGTTTTAATCCAGATTGCACACTCAACTCTCTTTTTCTCGAGTTCACAACCTATCTTATATGGAATATTAATATCATTATTAAATTGATATGCGTTAGCAGCACAACCTCCACTGCAATAAAATTTTGCCCAACATTCTGAGCATTCCTTTTTGGAATAGACATTTGATTTCTGAAAATTCTGTTGAAAATCAGTATCAAATACGCCTTGGTGAAGATTACCCATTTTAAATTTTTCATCACCTACAAATTGATGACAAGGATATAGATCTCCTTCTGGAGTTACAGCTAGGTATTCGTGACCCGAACCACAGCCGCCAAGCCTTTTAATAATACATGGGCCCTGTTTCAAATCAACCATAAAGTGGAAGAAATTAAAGCCTTCATCGGTTTTTCCCCTCTTTACATACTCATTTGCAAGAAGCTCATATTCAGAAAAAAGCTTGTCCAAGTCTTGTTCACGTATATCATAGCCAGAATCCTTTGCAGCAACAACGGGTTCAATAGATATCTGCTTGAAACCCTCATCTGCTAAATGCAAAACATCCTCTGAAAAATCAAGGTTTTCTCTTGTAAAAGTACCTCTTACATAATAATTATCTTGATTTCTAGAATTTGCAAGGTCTTTAATCTTAGGAAGTATACTATCATACGTACCAGATCCATTCATTCTAGGCCTCATTCTATCATTTGTTTCCTTGCGCCCATCAATACTAAGAACAACATTGTGCATGTGCTTATTTATAAACTCTTTGTTATCCTCATTGAGTAGAATTGCATTGGTAGTAATTGTAAACCTAAAATTCTTATCCGCTTCTTTTTCTTTGATTCTAGCATACTCAACTATCTGCTTTACTACTTCAAAATTCATGAGAGGCTCACCGCCAAAAAAGTCAACTTCTAAGTTACGTCTTCCTGCTGACTTTTCGATAAGAAAATCTATTGCTTTTTTGCCTGTTTCTAGATCCATCATTGTTCTATGACCACCAAAGCTTCCTGTAGAAGCAAAGCAGTACTTGCATCTCAGATTGCAGTCATGGCAAATATGAAGACAAAGAGCCTTTACAACAGGCTTTCTTTCCCATGTTTTTATAGCTTCTGAATATACATCCTCACTAAAAAGCAGTCCTTCTAACTCTAATTGAGCAATCTCATCATAAGCATCTAAAATAGCTTGTCCAGTATACTTTTGTGACAAAGCTTCAATTATCTGCTCTTTAGTTTTAGTCTTGTACAAATCAACAATGTCAAAAGCAGCAGCATCAAAAACATGAACTGCTCCACTGCTTATATCCATAACTATGTTTGTATTATGCATCGTATACTTGTGAACCATTAAATAAGTGACCTCCTAAAACTCCATGAAAAAACATTTTTTACGATTTAAAGCTATTAAGTGAGTAACCAACGAATTAACTGTAGGTAAATACTCATCTAGTATAATTTGAACATTTAAAAAGTGAAAAGTGTTAAATTATACACCTTTCACTATTTTATTTATACATATTTAAATATATAAACTTTAAATGTATTACTTCTTTTCGCAGCTTTGATTTGCAACTGTACAAGATGTCTTGCAAGCTGATTGACATGAAGTTTGACATTCTCCACAGCCACCTTTTGCAAGGCTGTTTTTTAAAGTAGCATTATTAATTGTCTTTATATGCTTCATAATGTAGTACCTCCTATTATTTTTTCTCAGCCGATTATAGCATATTTGAAATGTTTTCAAAAGGCATTTTTATAACACATTATCGTAAATTGATTCCAAAAATACCACCTAAGCTGCCTACGATTGCCCCAATAATAAACGTTAGAAGTACCTGAACATCTAACGCGAAATTCATGAAAACTATACTACTGGCTAAATATAATATAGTCACATAAAGTATACCTACAAAACAGCCATTCATCCAACCTTTACGCTTAACATTTTTAGTCGAGTATGCTGATGCTACTAGAACACTTATTACAGTAGTAACAAGAACAGCTATATACGTATATTTTTCAGGAAAATCTGTATAAGTCAAAAACAAAGCAAACGCTAAAAAACAAGGTAGTGTTATAAGAAAAGATAAAATTAATCCTTTAACAACCTTCATTAGGTTTACATGTTCATCAAGTGACTTCTTTAATCCAAGTGTCTGTCCGGCCATAGTGTACCTCCACAAAATAATATAGAATGTTTTCTATATATTTTATTTTTGAAGGTCACTACTTAGAACAATTGGTAACTAAATTAATTTAAATTTGTTTAGGCTTCAACAGGTTTTACAACATCTTTTATAGCCCAACGTTTAACAAGTATTTTTGTCTTATCAATACTTGATTCGATAGTGATTTCATCGTCTTTTATATTTATAATCTTTCCTGTAATACCACCAATAGTTGTAACACCCCAACTAACCTGCAAAGAATTCAGCAATTCTTTGGTTTTCTTTTCTTTCTTCTTTTGAGGAAGAATAAGCATAACATACATAAGACCAAAAACTAAAACCATAGGTAAAACAAATGAAACTAATGCTCCTGACGGCATAATAAAACCTCCTGAAATATTTATTTAACACAGCTTTACTGTATCAATCATTAATTATTTTGTGTAACCATATTTAAGATAAAACTCATCTCTAAAGCTACCCAATCTATCCTCCATTATAGCTTGTCTTACTTGTTTCATCAAGTTAATTAAAAAATATAAATTGTGCCAGCTTGTTAGTCTAAGACCCAATAGTTCACCGCACTTTATTAAATGCCTAATATAAGCTCGTGAATAGTTTCTGCATACATAGCAATCACAGTCTGGATCTAGCTTTGAGAAATCTCTAGAATACTTTGCATCACGAACAATTACTCTACCCCTACTAGTTAGAACTGTACCATTTCTTCCTATTCTAGTAGGAAGTACACAGTCAAACATATCAATGCCACGGATAGCACCTTCTATTAAGTAATCCGGAGAACCAACTCCCATTAGATACCTTGGCTTGTCAGCTGGCATTAATGGTGCTGTATAGTCTAGCACCTCATACATTATATCAGCCGGCTCACCAACACTAAGGCCTCCTATTGCATAGCCTGGAAAATCCAGATCTTTTAGTTGGTTAGCACTCTCTATTCTTAGATCTTTGAACATTCCACCTTGAATTATTCCAAACAAAGACTGTCTCTCAATATCTGTGTGTGTATCTTTACACCGCTTTGCCCATCTGGTTGTTCTCTCCATGGACTTTTTTACGTAATCATATTCTGCAGGATAAGGTGCACACTCATCAAATGCCATAATAATATCAGCACCTAAATCGTTTTCAATGCCCATTACTGATTCAGGGGTAAAAACGTGTTTCGACCCATCTAAATGAGATTTAAAAGTAACACCTTCCTCTGTAATTTTTCTCATTCCACTTAAGCTGAACACTTGAAATCCACCGCTATCAGTAAGTATTGGCCTGTCCCAGTTCATAAAACCGTGTAAACCGCCTGCTTGCTTGACAATATCCTGTCCTGGTCTCAAATAGCAGTGATATGTGTTGCTTAATATAATTTGAGCATTCATCTCCTTTAATTCCTCAGAAGACATGCCTTTTACTGTTGCCAGTGTTCCAACAGGCATAAAAGTTGGAGTGTCAATTGACCCATGAGGTGTATGAACCCTTCCAAGTCTTGCCCCTGTCTGTTTACAGGTTTTAATTAGTTCATAAGTAACTGCAGCCATAAAAATTCCTTCCGTGTGTTAAAGTTATTTGTCTACTTTACCCGATGTCTACAGCTGCTAATACTCCCATTTCATAAACGGGAGATAAGCAGCTGTACGACCCTGGATAAGGGCGACTAGAGTTCAGAAAACTTCATCTGAACTAAGTCTACTTTACAAACATTGCGTCTCCGAAGCTGAAAAATCTATATTTCTCATTTACAGCAATAGAATATGCACTTAAAACATTGTCTCTTCCTGCAAGTGTGCTTACTAGCATTATAAGTGTAGATTCTGGCAAATGGAAATTTGTAATCAGCCTGTCCACAATCTTGAACTGGTAACCACCAGGATAAATGAAAATGTCAGTCCAACCATCACAGGCCTGTAGCTCTCCAGTAAGGCCCACAGTCTCTAGAACCCTGCAGCTTGTTGTTCCAACAGCTACTACCCTATTGCCCTCTTTCTTTGTAGCATTTATTGCATCACATGTAGCCTGATCTATTGAGTAGTATTCTGAATGCATTTTGTGTTTCGTGATGTCATCTACCTTTACAGGTCTAAATGTTCCTAAACCAACATGTAGCATAACGTATACAATTTTCACGCCTTTACTTTTCAATATACTTAAAAGTTCCTGTGTAAAATGTAAACCTGCTGTTGGTGCAGCCGCCGAGCCATTATATTTTGCATATACAGTCTGATATCTCTCAGGGTCAGCTAACTTCTCTGTTATATATGGCGGCAAAGGCATTATTCCAACCTTATCAAGTATCTCTTCAAATACACCTTGATATTCAAACCTAACTAATCTATTTCCTTCTTCAAGTACCTCTAATATTTCAGCCCTCAATTCACCATTTCCAAAAACAAACCTTGCCCCGGGTTTTGCCTTTTTTCCTGGTCTTAAAATTACCTCCCAGTCATCGCCTTTTACGCGTTTTAAAAGGACAAACTCTATTTTCCCGCCGCTTCCCTCTTTTTCTCCAAGTAATCTGGCTGGAATAACTCTAGTATTATTTAAAACAAGGCAATCGCCTTCATTGAAATAGTCAACAATATCCTTAAAAACCTTATGCTCTATTTGACCTGTCTTTTTATCAAGCACCATTAATCGCGACATGTCTCTATTTTCCATTGGATGCTGAGCTATAAGTTCTTCAGGTAAATAGTAATCAAACTCCTGCAAATTCACGTTTAAAACTCCTCCAAGTACATTTTTAAATATTAATTCTTCTATTATATGTAGAAATTTTAATAATAATTAAATGATTAAATACATTTAGTTATACCTTTTATCCAAACATGTTATAAAATAATCATTAATTATCATACATTATAATTGTTTATATTACAAATACTTATTGCCATATATAACGATTTTTTGTATAATTTATCCGATGTCTATCAACGCTAATACTCTCACTTTCTAAATTGGGAGCAAGCGAGGAATATACGAACTTTAGAACAGTAGTTCTTTTGTTTTTAAGTATAAAATTATTAGATAACAAGATGGAGGATTCAAAATGAAGGTAGCAAAATTTGGTGGAACCTCATTGGCTAACGCCGAACAAATAAAAAAGGTTTGCGATATTGTTCTCTCAGATAGTGATAGAAGAATTGTAGTAGTATCTGCTCCTGGTAAGAGAGACAAGGCGGATACAAAAGTAACTGATTTATTGATAGCTTGTGCAGAGAAGAATTTATCTACTGGCAACGCGGCAATTGAGCTTGCTGCTGTAGTAAAAAGATTTAAAGATATTGCTGATGACTTGAACCTTGATGGCACAATAGTACAAGAGATTAAAGCTGACTTAGAAGATAGGTTAAAGCTAGATACAAGTCACAGAGGCATGTTCATGGATGCTATGAAGGCTGCAGGTGAGGATAACAGCGCTAAATTAGTTGCTGCATATTTAAATAGCATAGGTAAAAAGGCTCAATACGTTAGCCCTAAACAGGCAGGCTTATTAATGAGTAGTGAGTTTGGCAATGCTCAAGTTTTACCGGAATCTTTTGAAAATCTTAAAATGCTAAATAACATTGATGGAATAATTATTTTCCCAGGCTTCTTTGGCTATACAATTGAAGGCAATGTTGCAACCTTCCCTCGCGGTGGCTCAGACATTACAGGCTCTATATTGGCCGCAGCTTTAAAGGTAGATTTGTACGAAAACTTTACAGATGTAGATGCTGTATATGCAGCACATCCTGGTTTAGTTCATAATCCAGTTGCAATTTCGGAGCTGACTTACAGAGAAATGAGAGAACTATCCTACGCTGGTTTCTCAGTTTTGCATGAGGATACATTAATTCCAGTATTTATGGCTGGTGTTCCAGTATGCATTAAAAATACAAATAATCCTACTGCACCAGGTACAAGAATATCTCTTACAAGAGACTATTCACCAAACGATGTAGTTGGTATTGCTAGTGATTCTGGCTTTTGTTGTATATATGTAAGCAAATTTATGATGAATAGAGAAATAGGCTTTGGTAGAAAACTCCTCCAAATATTAGAGGAAGAAGACATCTCCTATGAGCATACTCCTTCAGGTATAGATAATATATCTATAATCCTAAAGCAAAGCCAATTCAAAAAAGAAGGCATGGAACAGAAAATTGTTGATCGTATAAAGAATGAATTAAATTGTGATGATGTGACTATAGATCATGATTTAGCACTTATAATAATTGTCGGAGAAGGTATGAAGAACACTGTCGGGACTGCAGCTAGAGCAACTTCAGCGTTGGCCAAGGCTTCAATAAGCTTGGAGATGATTAATCAAGGTTCTTCTGAGGTTACAATGATGTTTGGAGTTAGGCAGGATGAATCAAACAAGGCAGTTATTTCTCTTTATAATGAGTTTTTTCTTAAAAAGTAGAATTTAAACCTTTAGTGAAAAGTTAAATACACCGGCTTATAGAAATGCACCCCTTCGTTAGACATGTGATATAAAGAAACAGGTCTAACGAAAAGGGTGTATTTTATAAAGGTGCATTTCTACACTCTACTTCCACAAATCTATTTTTGTGCCTGTATAATAATGTGTTAGGATTTGGTCATAGGTGAAACTAGCCTTTGCCATACCCATCGCGCCCTCTTGGCTCATTCCTACTGCATGTCCCCAACCTTTACCCGTAAAATTATATTCTGTTGGGCTTACAGAAACAGTTGTACTTACTCCATTTGCACCAACTATTTTAACCTGTTGGGCTGGATCTGTATATGTAGTCTGACCAGCTGCAGTTATTACTTTTACTTGGCTCAATTGTGTGCTTACGTTCTGATTATTTACAGAAATATTTATATTAGCATTTGTAGTCATTGTATACCACTGGCTATATAAACCTAGAAACGTCCTACATCTTTCTTGAGTTACAACTTTTACAAACGGGTCCATCGTTCCTCTAACAACGATTTCAATTGGTCTCCCTGTTTCAGAATATTTAGTTATTTCAATACCAGTAATTGCACCGATCTTATAGCTTTTCAATTTCTGATTAATTTCATCAATAGTGTAAGGTAGATTCCAATTATAATGATTTGATATTCCTGATTCATATTTGTCCTCGACACTCTGCAAATATGGAAAATCAGTCCCCCACACATTAACAGCGGCCTCAGTTCTGCCACCACTTGAAGCTGCATATACAGTTTCAGCTAATTTACCATTATAAGTAACTACCATATCCTTTGTTTCATCAATTAATTTATTAACAACATTTTCACTCTCAAAAGTCTTGCCTTTATACACGTGACAATGCTCAGTTGAGCAAAGATTAAATCCATCAGAGGCATGTCTTTTCATAGAGATATACGAATATGTTCTTGCTGCTATTGTCTGAGCCTTTATAGCCTCAGCAGGTGCGAGTGCTCCAATCTCACTGGGTACTACACCATATAAATATTCTTCTAAAGGTAAAATATTGATTATCGTCATATCACTTCCTGTTTTTCTCAGGAACTCAACCTGCCCTCTAAATAAGCTGATTTGGGCAGTACCAATTTTTATTGGATTTGGATTTTCTGTAGATAATGACTTGCCTCTTAAAAGGTTTACTGCTGATGCGTACATAAACTTAACGTCTCCAGAGCTGTTTACACCATAAATTCTAGTATCCACTTGTTCAATTATAGTATATGTAGTTTCACCTAGTTTTGTCTTGACATCTACTAATGCTGCCTCTGCAGCTGCTTTATTAATATAAAAACCAGCCCATACATTCCAGCCCGAATCAGTATATACAGGGTATGCAGCTACTCCTTTTTGTATATAGTCTTGAACAATGGGCAAGATATCATTATATGTAGTGAAAGTATTTTGAATTTGAATATGAAATGGACCAATTGTCGGATTACTACTCATAGCAACAGGAGTTACCTTTGAGCCACTAAGAGTAAAGTAGCTATCCTTTCTGATAGTAATTACTTCCCCAACACCCGAGTCATATACGGGATAATATTTATCAGCAATTGAATCAAAAGCATTAAAGGATACCCCTTTATCGCTACTTATATCAATCTGGCTTTGTGCATTTGTTTTAAAAAACAAACCGATTTTTACTGTTGGATTGGCTATTGCATAAGTGTTCATGCTATTTACACTAGATAACATTAATAAAAGCAAAACAGTACTTAAAAATAAACAAATTTTCTTCATTAGTGACAAGCTCCTTCTCTTTTCTGCATTATACATTACTGTTTTCGACAAATTTTATATTACATCCTGCTTATGCTGCAAAATGTAACAATATTGAAATATCCAGCATAGAATGAAATTAATAAAATATTTGACACTTTAAATCAGCAATGATATTATTAAAAAAACTGAATAGACTTAGATAGAGGTGCGTTTTTTAAAAGTAAAAGCAATGAAGATTTTTTGGGGTCTTGTGATTTGTTTTAAAAGGAAAAAACGCCGAAGGCAATTACTTACCCATTCAATTCTGTAATGCCTGGTTTCAAGGTTAATAGCTTTGTGACTGTCATCATTTCGCATGGTGGAGCGCTATCTGTTTATTATAATTTTTATTAATTATAATTAGTTAAACAGACGTTGGCTCTTTGCTAACGTTTTTTATTTGTTTAAAGAAAGGGTGAATTTATATGAGGAAACCAATTTTTACAGGATCAGGAGTCGCAATTGTTACCCCATTTACTAATGAAGGCACTGATTACCAAAAGCTTTCTGAGCTAATTGAATATCAAATCAAAGAAGGTACTGATGCAATAGTCATTTGTGGTACAACTGGTGAAGCTTCTACTATGTATGACGAGGAGCATAAAGCGGCAATTAAGTACACTGTGGACACGGTTAATGGAAGAGTACCAGTTATAGCGGGTACCGGCAGCAATTACACTGCACATGCAATAGAACTTAGTGAATATGCAGAGGAGGTTGGTGTAGATGCTATTTTAACAGTTACTCCCTATTATAACAAAACAACTCAAAGAGGATTATATGAACATTTCAAGCTTATTGCAAGCAGTATAAAGATTCCTGCAATACTTTACAATGTTCCATCGAGGACCAACTTGAATATAACACCAGAAACTGTGAAGGCCTTATCACAGATTGATAATATAGTTGCAATAAAAGAATGCAATCTTTCACAGGTTGGAGATATTGTAAATCTGTGCGGAGATGGTTTTACTGTCTACTCTGGAGAAGATGGCGGGATTGTTCCCTTCCTATCTATGGGTGCAAAAGGCGTAATTTCTGTTATGGCAAATATTATTCCAAAGGATACTCACAATATAGTAGCTAAGTTTTTGGCTGGCGATATTGAGGGTAGCAGAAAATTGCAGTTGCAAACCCTCGATTTGATAAAAGCACTGTTCATTGAGGTAAGCCCTATTCCAATAAAAGCAGCTATGAATTTGCTTGGAATGAATGTAGGTAGCTGTAGACTGCCTTTAGTTGATATGACAGATAAAGATTTGGAAATTCTAAAGAATGAATTAAAAAATTATGGACTAATTGTTTAACTAAAATTAAATAATAACTCTTTATAACTTATTTTATAGATTAGGATGTGAAATGCAAATGATTAATATATTGTTAAGTGGATGCAATGGAAAAATGGGTCAGGTAATTACCAGACTCTCTGATAATTTTACAGGATTAAAAATAGCTGCAGGGTTTGATTTAAATAATAATATTAGCAACCCCTACCCCGTGTTCACTTCTCTAAGTGAATGTAATGTAAAGACTGATGTAATTATTGATTTTTCAAATCCAAAAGCATTCAGCGGATTAATAGAGTATGCTCAGGAAAAGCGTATCCCTATTGTAATGGCTACAACAGGTCTTTCTTCTGAGCAAACTAGCCTACTAAAGAATGAAGTATCAAAGAAAATTCCAGTATTTTTTTCTGCTAACATGTCTCTTGGTGTTAATTTACTAATTGACCTTGTTAAAAAGGCAGCGAAAGTTTTGGAGGGTCAATTTGATATTGAAATAATAGAAAAACATCATAATCAGAAAATTGATGCACCTAGTGGTACTGCCCTTGCAATTGCAGATGCTATTAATGACTCACTTGATGAAAAGTGCGAGTATATGTACGATAGACATTCTAGAAGAAAAAAACGTAGCAAGCAGGAAATTGGTATACACGCTGTACGTGGCGGCACAATTGTGGGTGATCACTCTGTTATTTTTGCAGGCAATGATGAGATTATTGAAATAAATCATACAGCAAGTTCAAAAGAAATATTTGGTGTTGGTGCTCTTAAAGCTTCTATGTTTCTTGCATCAAAGAAGCCTGGTCTATTTTCAATGACAGACCTTATTGCTGAGATCAATTAGTTCTGTGAACAAACTTGTTTGATTTTGATTAATTAAGATTTGAGGAGGAATTTTATATGTCTAGTAATCCAGTTACAGGTATCAGTACCGTATACAATGTAGCACTCGTTACCGTAGACAATCTTCCAAATGATATGACTCTTATTTCAAACATATTTAGCAAAATTGCTAGTGAAAAAATTAATATCGATATGATTAGTCAGGCTCCTCCCTATAAAGGAAAAATCAATATCTCCTTCAGCCTTCTCACAGAGAATATTGTAAAGGTAATCAGCCTGCTAAATTCCTTTAAGAATAAGGTACCAAACCTGAGGATAGAGATTGACTCAGATAATACCAAAATTACTGTTTTTGGAGAAGCCATGAAGAATATACCCGGTGTAGCTGCGCAGTTATTTACACTGCTGGCTGTAAATGGGATTGAGGTTAAACTTGTTACCACCTCAGAGGTTGAAATATCATACCTCATTTATGAGAAGGATATTGATAAGGCCATCTCGGCTATAAAGCAGGAATTTAATATTTAGCTTAAATTTGCTCCTACGGTCATTGCTAGAGTAAAGTACTGAGCAGACTTGCTATAGCACCGGAAACTTAAAAAAAGTGACTATCTCAAAAATCAACTTTGAGATAGTCACTTTTTAAAATATATTTACCTTTCAGAATCATCATCACCTAGCAACGACTTAACATCTGTATCATCGCCATTTTCATTAGTTTCTGCAATAACTATCTCTTTGCGGTAAAAACTTTCAGTATTATTGTCGTCTTCGTCATCATCTTCGTCATCTTCTTCTTGTTTTTCTGGCTCAGTAGAATTCACAACATACTTCTTGATAATTGGATTAACATAGAAGTTATTCATTAATCCTACAAAGCTAGGTAACAATATCACGTAAAGAACGGCACCTATTAAAATATTGTAAAACGCTGCTAATGATATTAATAAATTTAAAACTAATATCAATAGATTTGGAAATAATTTTATTATCGCAAAAATCAATGCATTCTTATATATATCTTTTACACTTAGCTTTACCGTAACCAGCATCGGATAGATATATAAATGCATCATTGAAAAAATTATGATTGATAAAACAACAAATGATGATGCTGCAGTTGACACTAGTCCTGGTAAATTAGTATAAAAGTTTATTGCTATTGCAAGAATATACATTACTACAATATCTATGAGTGTAATTATCATTCCTTGCTTAAAATTCCTAACAAAACTTTCTTTAAAATCCCACCATATAAATGAGTGCTCTTCTCTAGAATAATTTCTTAAAATATGTGTAAATCCTGCCTGAACTGGCCCTATTGTAATTAAAGGTATTAAAGTCATAACTGCTGCTAAGATGAATCTGATATATAAATCCCCTAATCCCCCATCAATCTCAACTTTCTGCATATAGACCGTGGCTATAAAAAAAGCTGCCACTAATGCAAGACAATTAAATAATACAAACATTAAATTTACTTTAATTAAATGCCAAAATTTACGTTTAAACACCTCAAAAAACACAAAAAAACTTGGCTTTTCAGGAGCATCTTTATCAACTCCTGGGCCTGGCTTATTATAATTTGAACTAAAAAACCCCACGCTCAACTCTCCTTTTCGCTCTTGTTACCAATAAGTACTGGTATATACTATTGTATTGTATCAGTACAACCTCTTTACTTCAACACATTTAATCTAAATACTATATTTGTTTACAAATCATTAACTTGTCTCGGCGTTGGTAGACATTTAATAAAATATTTTGCTCTAAAATGCATATTTTTTATAATATAATATTGACAACCTATAGTATATGCTAGTATAATCATACTTGCTGATGCGAAAGCAAAGCAAATCCTATATAGTTTCGGTCGTGGTGGAACTGGCAAGCACTTACGTTTGCAGTGATGTTACTTCAATGTTACTATGGTAAGCCCTCAGTTTTAAAAGCAAGTTTGTATCACAATTTTATAGATGCGACCGTGGCGGAACTGGCAGACGCGCACGTTTGAGGGGCGTGTGGGAGACCGTATGGGTTCAAGTCCCATCGGTCGCACCAAAAAAAGAGAAGATTTTATATCTTCTCTTTTTTATTATCTGAATAATATCTTTACTTAATTATGGTAATAATTAACTCTCCTTTACATCTTTTACACACCAGTAAGAATTGTTTTTTATGATTTTCAAAGTATTAAATGTAGGCTTCATATCTCCTGTTGATGTAGTCCAGTAGTATTTAAGAATAATCTCATAAGTAGAGTTGTCAATTCTCGTATTTTTAACTATCTCATACTTGCTTAACCATGGACTTGAAACACCAATATTCCAAAAACTCTCATCTGCTTTTCCTAATTTTTTTATTATCTCTTCTTTTAACTTATTACACGCTACAGCATACTGGTAAACGCCATTTCTCGTTTTTTCAGCTTTTGCCCATAGATTAGCAACCTGCAATGGACTTGTTGCACCTAATTCATCTATTGCATCCTGGAAGTAAGAGACTTGGGCTTTAAGCTGCTGGTAACTGGCTGGAGTGTCTGCTTGATAGTAAGACTCTATATTTAGAGAACTGGTTGCATACGATGTACTGGGACTTATAAAAATCACTATAATTATTACAGATAAAATTCTCTTAACAAATATTTTCACATTTATTCGCCTCCAAGTAAAATCTATTTATAATTATATTTTTCCTTTTAAATATAAATTTACAATTGTAATTTATGGAGTGGTTTACATGATATGATAAAAGTTTAGCTGGTGAATAAAATCCGGTAATTTTTTAATACTAACTAAGTAGGAGGTGATATTTAATGGAAAATAACAATAATCAGAACAACAATAATAATAATAACAACAATAACAACAGAAATAACAATAACAACAATGATAACAACAGAAACAACAATAACAATAACAACAACAATAATAATAACAAAAACGATAACAACAGAAATAACAATAACAACAGATAAAATACCGTCTTTAATTATTAGGAATTACTGCTTTAAAATGCAAAACGGTAACAAATTCACTAAATGTGCTTTTGTTACCGTTTTGTAATTATTCTTAATGTTTTATTACATCTGATTTATAAACTATATTACCATTAATTATAGTATATAATGTTTTTGTAAATGTCTCCATTGGGTTACCGGTAAAGATTGCGATATCTGCATCCTTTCCTACAGTTATACTTCCTACTCTATGTGACACATTACATATTTCAGCTGCATTTATTGTAATAGCTTTAAGACCTTCTTCTATACCTAAACCTTCTCTAGCAGCAAATCCGGCACAAATACACAGATCCTGTATTCGAGTAACTGGGTGATCTGTTGTTATTGCAACCTTAACCCCTTCTTTGTGTAATATTCCCGCTGTTTTAAAATCAGAGTATTGGGTTTCAATTTTATTTCTAGTAGCTAAAGAGGGACCAACAATAGCTGAAAACCCAGATTCTTTAATGTCTTTTGCAATCAAATGCCCCTCGGTACAATGATCAAGAGTTAGGTTTAGATCGAATTCTTTAGCTATTCGGATAGCTGTTAGTATATCATCAGCTCTATGGACATGTGCTTTTAGTGGGATTTCTTTATTGAAAACATGTAGCCAGCATTCTTTTCTAAATTCAGTATTAAAACTAGCACCTGATTTTTCTGCACTTTTTTTCATATTAAAATACTGCTGAGCTTCAAAAAGTTCTTCCCTTAACATAGCGGCAATTGCTATTCGCGTGGATGGCATCATATTCTTTTTATCGTAATTTGCTTTAGGATTTTCTCCAAAGGCAATTTTCATAGCTGCAGGCTGAAGTATAATCAGTTTATCTACAGATCTACCATAAGACTTCATGAATAACCACTGGCCTCCCACAACATTTGAACTTCCAGGCCCAACCATCATCCCCGTAATTCCTGCGGTTAAAGCATTATAAAATGCAGAATCCATTGGATTCACCCCATCTAAGCCTCTGAGATAAGGTGTAATAGGATTAGTAATTTCATTACCATCATTCCCCTCAAAGCCTTTTCTTTCCTCTTGGATTCCAACGTGACAATGTGCTTCAATTAGACCGGGCATAACCCAACAATTACTTGCATCAATTACTTCAGATACATCATTATCACTTATATCCGGGATTTCTCCAACCTTAATTATTTTATTTCCATCGATTAACACATAACCTCTATCATAATTTACATTATTCATTGTTAGAATTTTGCCGTTTTTTATTAATATCATTTTTCTCCTTTTAAATATTAACAACAATGTTATACTTACTAAAGCATCTCCAATTAATTAATATTTGTATATGTACAGTATTTAATTCATTCATATTGCTTTTCCCTTAATTTTTTAAGCTTTTTTGTACATTTGACTATCCATATTGGTTTAACCAAGGACTTGTCACTCAGCCATACTTATTAAAGGAAATAAAAATCTTGCATTATCACTGCATAGTTTTTGGATATTTGTTCCATCAGTCTTCATTTTATATATTTGATCATTGGTATTATAATATATCCAGTCTTCAAATGAACTTATAAACCATGCGCTATCATCGCATATTTTTTGTTTGTTACTTCCATCAATCGTTACCTTATATATCTTATGGTCGTCTGATTCATTAATATAATAAATCCAGCCATTATTTATAGTTATCCCGTACACACCATCATCTACTACTGGTTTATTCTTATTCCCTGTAATGGTCATCTTATATAAATTGTTGCTGTTATCTTCATTTCTATAATAAATCCAATCTCCAGATGCCACAATATCATATGCTCTGACATCGCACAACTTTTCCTTATGTGTTCCATCAATCCGCATTTTATAAAGCTTCCTGTCATCCGACCAGTTGGAATAATAAATCCAACCGTTTAAAACACTTACATATCCTACAGAATCATTACCTATTTGTTTAATATTAGTTCCGCTTACAGACATTCTACACAAATTGTTATCTTTATTGCGATAATATATCCATCCACTTTCATAACTTTTTGATACTGTTTCTTCATCACTTACTTTTTGCTTTTCAGTTCCATCTAGTAAAATTTTATACAGTTTGGAATCATCACTATGATTTGTATAATAAATCCATCCAAATGTTTTTGCTGCCGGTGAGGCCGTTTCTTTTGCTTTAGCATCGGTGGTATCTGGTTGTATAATCGTTTTGGTAACTTCTGTTGAGGTCTTCTTTGGAATACTTTCCTGTGCTGGACCTTTTATACTATTTTGGGACGTCTCTTTTACGTTTGTAATATTATTCGGGGCGTCTGGTGTCACTTGATTTTCATCCGTACTTTTCAATGATGTATTCTGTGTTACCTTACTAGTTGCCGCAGTGACCAATCCAGCAGCAACTACATCTTTTTTACCATTCTCATTATCGTTATGATTTTGATAGGTATTTTTTATTTTGTAAACTCCAAGTACAGTTAAACATATAATTAGTACACACGCTGCAATAGTAGGAAATATCCTTCTATTTGTTCTTTTTTCAACATATAAATATTCGTCCTCTTGCTTTATCTGATTATTATCAAAACTGTTAATACATGGAATCTGTTCTCCAATTATAGATTGCTTGAACTCGTATACTGTCCTGTATCTGCTTTCAGGTCTTACTTCAAGCGCTTTCATCAATGTCTTTTCCAGTTTTTCAGATATGTTTGAATTAAGCTCAAATATATTTCTAATTGTATCCTCATAAACCCTGTCCATAGCAGCTTCGGGAACTTGACCCGTCAAGCAGAAATACATAGTGGCAGCTAAAGCATACACATCTGTCCATTGACCCTGATTACCCCTGGTCTGATACTGTTCAATCGGGGCAAATCCCGGCTTCAGTACTACCGACAAGCTTTTTGACTTTTCGCCCAAAACTTGTCTTGCTGCGCCAAAGTCAAGGAGCTTTACATCGCCATTTTTAGTTATATAAATATTATCTGGTGAAATATCCCTATGTAATATTCCAATACTATGTACCACTATAAGAGCATCCATTATTGGAGTTAAAAGTCTTACACATTCTTCTTCCGAGAGCTTATTGCCTTTTTGAATAATATAGGTTTTTAAATCTACTCCCTCAATATATTCCATTACAAAATAAGCAGTATTATTTTCATAAAAGAACTCATAAACATTTATTATATTTGGGTGACCATTAAATTTGGAAACAGTTTTTGCTTCTTCATAGAACTTTTCGGCTCCCAAATTGAAGCTTTCCTCTTTTTCGCCTTCATATGTAGAAACAGTTGTTACTCCAGGTGTTCTATAAGATAGTGAATCCGGCATATATTCCTTTATTGCCACTTTACTCTCTCTTTTTAAGTCGTAGGCCAGATAGGTTACACCAAAGCCACCCTTCCCAAGTACTCTGCCAATGGCATAACGTCCCAGCAACATTGTCCCCACAGACAGTGATGTAGCATTCTGCGGCTTTCCTTCGTAATACCCGCAAAATCCACATACATCTGCCTCTCCTGTTTTATCACAAAAACAGCTGGTACACAGATTTTTTCCGTTTACATTCACTAGCTCACCCCATTTTATAGAAAATATATTGGATTATACTCTCATATGGCATAGGTTTATCTTGGGAATAACAATTTTTATGCCATTGATAGCTTTTTCTAAGGAATATGTATAGATGTCTTATTACTCATTCTATTTCACCTTATTATAGAATATGAAGGAATGAATAATTAATATTAAGGTTCCTAATTTACAGGAATAGACTATTATTGGTGACTGAAGTTCTTAAAATTCAGTTAATCTATTTGGAGCAAATTGGCAGGTAAAGTAACCATAAGTAACTCCACCATGAGGGGCGTGTGGGAGACCCTATGGGTTCAAGTCCCCTCGGTCCGCACCACAAAAAAACTACTGATATTTTTCAGTAGTTTTTCAACATTACAACCTTTGACCCACTTCATAAATTGTTGTAGGGACTAATTACCACTATTTTACTGTGACTGTGCATTCAGTAATTTTTTCCCCATCCTCAGTCGTAGCTATTATTTTGACTTTGCCAGCCTTTTTTGCTGTTACAGTTCCTTCTTCGTCTACATCAGCTATTCCTTTATTGCTAGAACTCCATGTTATATTTTTATTAGTAGCATTGAAAGGCTTTACAGTTGCAGTTAATTCTTGTTCTTCCCCTACCGACATAATCAGTAAATTTTCATCTAATACTATTCCAGTTACTTTTATAGGATCAATAACAATAACTTCACAAGTAGCAGTTTTTCTACCATCCTCTGTTGTGGCTGTTATTTTTGCTTTTCCAGCCTTTTTTGCTGTTACAGTTCCCTCTTCGTCTACATTGGCTATTCCTTTATTGTTAGAACTCCATATAACATCCTTATTAGTAGCATCGAAAGGCTTTACAGTTGCAGTTAATTCTTGGTCTTGCCCGATGGACATAGTTAATGATTTTTCATCCAATACTATTCCAGTAACTTTTATGGGGGCAATAACAGTAATGTCACAAGTAGCAGTTTTTCTACCATCTTCAGTTGTAGCTGTTATTTTTACTTTTCCAGTCTTTTTTGTAGTTACATTTCCTTCTTCGTCTACATCAGCTATTCCTTTATTGCTGGAACTCCATGTTACATTTTGATTAGTAGCATCGAAAGGCTTAACAGTTGCAGTTAGAGTTTCATCACTTCCAGTACCCATTCTCAGCGTCTTGCTATCTAGAACTACAGAGGTTACTTTTATATTGCCTATAACCGTAACTTGGCAAATGGCAGTTTTCTTTCCATCGACTGTTGTTGCAGTAATCTTAGCATTGCCAGCTTTTTTTGCAGTTATATTCCCATCTTCATCAACACTAGCAATACCCTTATTATCTGAACTCCATAAAACGCTCTGTTCTGTGGCATCATTAGGTGTAATAGTAGCTGTAAGTTGATAATCTTCACCAAGTTTTAAGGATACCAACTTATCATCAAGGATAACTTTTTTAACAGCAATTGTATTACTTTCCACAGTTACGTTACAAGTAGCAGTCTTATTTCCATCTTTTGAAGCTGCAGTTATTGTACACGTTCCTTCACCTTCTGCGATAACTGTAACAGAGGCTTCATCATTAAGATCAACAGTTGCTATACTCTCATTGCTACTAGTCCACCTAACACCTTGTTCTAGAGCGTTAAATGGCTGAATGGTAGCTGTAAGAATATCTTCCCCGCCAATCTCAAGCGTTATATCCTTTGCGTCTAGCTTGATGCCAGTAACCTTTGTGCTTGGCTTGGGTTGATGTGTTGGTTGAGGTTGAATTGTAGTTTCTGGTTGAGGTGTAAACTTCGGTGTTGATTCAATAATTTCAAAACTGTCAGCTCTGAGTAAAATGTTTTTACTTGTAGTATTTATAAAAGCATCGTAGCTTACAGTATTCCCAAAACCATCCTGTAAAATATTATCGTTTTTACTTTTGTCCATCTGATCGAGCAAGCTAAAATTTCTTGTTCTGTCTGTTTCATTTACAAGTTCAATGGCATTAATATCAAAACGTATTAAATTGTCTGTTTGCCTTTCAGCATCATCTTTCGTCTGGAATAAAATATAATTACCGTCAGCTAAAAAACGATCTTCTGAAAAAGTATTGCCTATAATTTGATCATTATCTACTAGGTCATCCCATATAGTAATGGCAAATCCACCCCTTTGAAGATGGTTTGCATATGAAATTAATTCATCTGCATTTTTGGGATTCCCATCATGGTTTAATTGATATTGATACAGTGTTGATTCAATTATGTCTTTAAAGCTTGTGTATTCTTTTTCTTCCAACGTTGCAGCAAAAACATCTTTTTGGCCTAATGGGAAGATGTTAAAGCAAATGCTTAAACTTACCATCAAAATAATTGATATGTATTTCTTCACTTATTCAATTCCCCCTTTATTATTTTGGTTATCAAGTCACAAAATCCCAATTAAATATTTCATCTATTGTTTTACAAATATATCCGTACCATATTACTCTGTTTTCACCTCGATGAGCCTTTTAGAAATATTTTTTAACCTTATCAATTATTTAACTTTGATTTCAAAAGCAACGAGCATATGTCAAAAAAAATTCACATGCTCAACCAATGTATTATATGCAACAAGTCTTATCAAAAAGCCTAGTTTTTGAAATATTATATACTGTTTTTATTGCACTGACAGAATCTTGATACTTCAGGTATACATATTCATTGATTAAATAATTTTGATATAACCTAGGATTTTGCTAAATTTTGTAGAATTATTACTTATTACCATATTTATTGGAGGCTTTATAATGAAAAAATATACTTCATTCCTACTTATCCTAGCAATTACTTTTTGCTTTATGCTTTATCCAGCAAAGAATCAACTAAACTCGATGGTGTAGTGATACTGGTAAAACTTAATTCCCTTTACAAATGTCAAAAAACCTACTGAATAAATTTTCAGTAGGTTTTTTCATTTTAATATTAACTTGCTAGACTTGCATTCTCTTTGGTTTTAGAAATTGATTGTCTTTTATTATGATTTCACTTTTGGCTTCTTTACTGTCGTAGTTTCTTTAGTAATCTTTGACGGTTGAGTAACTTTCTTAACTGTTTTCTTATTTTTCTTTAATCTATCTGGGTTTTTAAAGGACATTCCATTTCCACCTTTCTACTTTCCTCTTAGTTTTGACCTATTTAATAAAATAAATTTTTTATCAATTTAACACATAAGTTGATAAAATAGCCTGTATGGCATAAATATTTAAGCTTTTATTAAATTGCTTTTGTATTGGAACGGGATTTCCTGAAATATAAATTTTCAGTTCCGCATCCAAATCAAAATGGCCTGCTGTTTCAATACTGAAATGTGAAATACTTTTATAAGGTATAGAATGATACTCGGACTTCTTCCCTGTGAGACCTTGCTTATCAACAAAAATTAACCTTTTGTTGGTGAAAATAAACATATCTCTTATTAGTTTGTAAGCTCTTTCAATATTTTCATTTTCTCCAAGTAACTTTTCATATTCATTTCTAATTTCACTAATATTTACCTCTGAAGCATTTCCTAATAACCCATCTAAAAATCCCATATAAAACCTCCTAGTTCTTATTATCAACATTATATAGTTATCCCCAAAATTAGTATATACAATTTTGGATGTAAATTAAAAATCTAATTTTCTATTTTCTTTTGTCATAACTCCAATAATTATGTAAGGCTTGTTCCAGCTTATCTCAATAAAACAACTGTAACACCATTATTGCTTGCTATTTTACGTTCAAAGTTTCCCAAATCTTTGCATATGTCTATAATTTCTCTTCTCCTATCAAACCATTGTTCTCCACCCACATAAGCTCTGACAATACCTCTCATACTATTCTCTCCAAGGGATCTTATTACTGCTGATTTAATACTTCCACCAACACCAGATGCGCCATATCCATGAATTAAGATAACTGCTTTGTAGCCCTGCCTTTTATATGTAGTTAAGGAATTTCTCATTTTTAGTAAAGCAGCATCAACCGTAGGCATTCCGTATTCTAGATTGACTTCTGCTACTTTATTTAACATGTTTTTCACCTCTAATGTTTTAAAAACTTTATTTCTCAAATTATGTTATTAAACAATTTTTAATTCGTGATTTTTAATTGTAAACTTCTTTATTACTCCAATTATTGTTTTTTTAAGCTCTTAAGTCAAGAAATTTCGTATAATGGGGTCATTTTTGGCACTTTATCTAAGTCATCGGTAGCTTTTCATGCTTATAATAAATAAGGACTGAAGTTCCATTTGACTAAATAAGTCAACTCCAATCCTTGCGTTATGTCTCCCATATTTATTTATGACTTATTTAATGCTACTTGTATATTCTAGAATGTATTATATCTGCTCAACTAATATATCAATTTTAGCTTCAGCTTTTTCAATTGCCTCTATGCGGTCAAGTTCGGTAGTTCCTGTACCATCAACCAAAAGTTCTTCAAACTTACTTATACCTATAAATTTCATGATGTCTTCAACATAATTTAAACCTTTATTTAATGCTGGCCTTATAATCCATGGAATATTTGCGCCTGAAGCTTGGACATAAATAAATATGCGTTTTTTATCATTTAATAAGCCATATGGCTTTTCGTCTTCAAATGCAATAGTTTTATTAGTTTGAACAACACAATCGATATATTCTTTTAATGGTGCTGGAAAAGAAAGGCTCCACATAGGTGCAGCAAGCACATAAATATCAGCTTCTTTAAATTGATCGCACAATTTTACTATTTGTTTAACTTCCTCTTGTTCTTCCTTTGTTAATTTTACTAGTGCTTCTTCATTTACAATAGCACTTCTATTTTCAAAATAGCGGTATTTGAGCTGTGGTATATGCTCTTTATATAAATCTACCTCTTCTATAATAATACTAGGATGCTTTTGTAAAATACTGTTTACTAGTTTTCTTCCCACTGTTTTACTTGAAGACATCTCTTCAGGTTTTGAGTTTACAGTAATATAAAGTAGCTTTTTCATATATATCTCCCTTAATAATTTAGTGTTGTTTTATAATATTTACTAATTTATTATTTATATTCTGCTAGCTCACGTAACACAAAAAACTACTGAATTAAATTTCAGTAGTTTTTTGTAATAAAGTATTTATATGTTAAAGGTTTTATTCCTATATTAAACTTTTATGCCTATCAATTGGCAATACTCCTGACATTTCTCCAATTACGTTAATCAATTCTGTGTTAGATGGGACAACAATCTTTGCATTATTTTTCAGAGCGTTTTCAGTAGTTTGTAGTTTCCTTAATAATTGTGCATTCCCTTTAAAATACATTTCAGCAGCTTCATTTACTAGTTTTATTGCTTGTGCTTCGCCTTCTGCTTCAAGAATTTTAGCCTGCCTTATTCCTTCAGCTTTTTTAATTTCAGACCTTTTAATACCATCAGCAGTTGTCTCTGCTGCTGTTGCAAAATCTATAGCTGCTATTTTCTCGTTTTCTGCCTTAACAACCTTATTCATAGTTTCCTGAACATCTTTTGGAGGGTCGATTTCTTTTAACTCAGTCCTCATAACATCAATTCCCCAACGTTTTGTTTCTGTTTCAAGCGTATCGTGTAAATCAGTATTTATCCTACCACGTTCACTATTTGCAGATCTAAGTGAAAGAGTTCCAATTATATTTCTTAGTGTAGTGCGAGCAAGATTTACAATCTGAAACCTATAATTAGCTGCGTTGTATTGAGAGTTCTTAACACTCTGTTCATCTTCTTTTACTTTAAAGTAAACTTGGGCATCAACGGTTGCATTTAGATTGTCATTAGTAATAATAACTTGAGGCTCAGCGTTCACCATTTGCTCAGTTATATTTACTTTATAAAGCTTTTGTATTACAGGAATAACCCAGTGAAAGCCAGGTTGAGCAAATTTTGTGTATTTACCTAGTGTTTCAATAAGACCCCTTTGAGTTGGCCTAACAATACGTATTCCAGCCAAGAAAAGTATAAATAAAACAACAAAGACCGCTACTACTACATAAAATAATAACATAACAATCCCCCCCACTTTTCATATATATTTCAGTTTTACAAGTTATCTTCATACTAATAATATATATGCATTGTTAATGGGTATCATGTGTCTTTCAAAATAACTAATATCATCTACAAATATATATCTGAAAACTCAACATCAAGCCTATCTGAATAAAGTTCTGAGTCTATAATATACTTTGGATACTTTTTTAACTCTGTGCTATCTAGCTCTTTTACAGGAAGTTTAATGATAAATTCACTTCCCTTTCCTAGTTCGCTCTCTACACTAATCGTTCCATCATGCAATTCTACAAAAGACTTGACCAGTGATAGACCTATACCACTTCCTTCATGTCTCCTTGAAAAAATATTGTTAATCTGATTAAATCGTTCAAATATCAGACCTATTTTTTCACTTGGTATACCAATACCAGTGTCTTTAACAGAAATCAAGACTTCCATATTTATAATGTAAATACTTACAATTATTTTTTCATTTTTTTCTGTAAACTTAATTGCATTTGAAAGTAAGTTAAGTAGAATTCTTTCTATTTTATCTGGATCAGCAGCTATTGATTTCTGTTCTATATTCTTATTAAATATTACATTTATACTTTTTGCTTTAGCATACTCTGCTACAGACATAGTAATTTTCTCTACCAGGCGTACGATATTTAAATTCTGTAACTGTAGTCTCATAAACCCTGCATCAACTTTTGTAACATCAATAAGATTATTAATAAGTCTCAATAATCTACGGCAATTTAGTTTTATAGTTTTTATATGGTTATTATAGGGTGTTTTATCTATTCCATAGGTATTCCCCAGTTTCATTTCGAAAAGCTGTGTTGCACTTTGAATAACTGTTATTGGTGTCTTTAACTCATGGCTTATATTTGCAATAAAAGTATTTTTGGCATCATTAGCTTCCTCTGCTTGCAACTTGGCATTTTGCAATTCATCAATAATGTACTTTCTTTCTGTTATATCACGGGTTACAACCATGTAACCGTCACTTTCCCCTATCCTTTCATTTATTACCTTGCTTACTTGTGCAGAATACCATCTTTCATCATTGTTTATGGTAAATGAAAAGTCAAAGGGTTGTATCTCATTTTCATTTTGAAGCCCTTGGATGGCATTCTCCAACAACCCGCTAGTCTCTGAAGGAAGCACTTCATGAAATCTTTTCCCAATAAAATCTCTTATTGGCATATATATCTCTTCCCCTAAAGGTTTATTACAATCTATGAATCTTTTTGAACCATCAAGTACAAAAACAAAATCCTGCATGGAATTGAACAATCTGCTATATTTGTTGTTCACACGTATATATTGTAGCTTTGCGATACTACTCTCAACCAGTGTAATCATAAGTCCTTTATAATACTCCATGATATTTCTAACTTTCTCTCTTGAATAAACCGGAACTCTTTTCAGTGCTGCAATATATTCATCTTCATCAAATCCAAACTCATGAGCTTGCATTTTGAAAGTATCGATGTCTATGTTCTCATCTTCATAGAAGAACTGTCCAAGCATAATAGCGGCTATGTACTCTCCCTCAACAACGATAGGTACAGAAACCTCCCACAAATTATTCATGCATTTATAGGCTACAAAATCACTATTATGAGGATTCTGCTTAGTATATTGGTCACTTATCTTACAACGTTTTGCGCTCAAGGGATTCATCCTATGAAACTTTGTACAAATGTCCTGCCATCCAGTGGCTACAAGAACATTGCCTTCTGAATCAACAATACCAACATGGATTCCTGCTGCTGCATATAAGTTATCTGCCATTGTTTGCAATGCGCTTAAGTTAATAAGCTCTCCCAATGTCCGTTTCTCCATTTAATTCACCTCACTACATATTAATATTGCATTTAAATATTCTTATGAAAATTTACTTCAGCTAAGTTTAGACATTTTTAACTTTTTATAAATTACTACTGTTGAAAAAGTTAAAAATACCATTGTTGAAATATTCATATATGTAGGTGCAATAAACCCTCCAACTGGTGCAGGAATTAGAAATATAATAGGAAACATGAAAAGTAAAATACAAAGTGGATTTAATATAACCATCCATTTTGGATACAGTGTTTTTCCTTTTAGTATTAGTGACACATAAACTATTGAACTAAACAAAATCTCTGTCAACATTATGATTACGAGTATCTTCCAGTAGAAATCAAATTGTTTTACAAGTTCAGATGCATTTTTGTTTCCTGCACCCATTATATAATATAGTTTCCAGCCACTTCCTATAAATGCGTAGGATATATGAAATGCAACCCCCATTATCAACGCATGAGCATTAGTAATCACCACCAAAAGTGGCATTACTCTCCCTGATGGTTTTAAACCATGGTACACAGATGTTAATCCTGCTATTTGAAAAGGCAACACAATAACACCCATGAACGAACCTAATGTTATTCTCCATTGTGCTATGTCCGCCATGGTTTCTGTCCCCATTCCCAACTTTAAAAACGAAAAAGCGTTATTTGGCCTACCAAGTAAAATCAAATCACTTACTATTGTAAGTAAAACACCTATAATACCCACTAACCCCAATGCTAGTACAATATCCGCTTTGCTTGGTCTATTTTTCATAAGTCTCCCTTTTTAAAAAGTAATTCCAAATGATGTAACTACAAATGATGTAACTCCTCTAACAAGGTAGTATTTGCTGTACCCTACCTACTACTCCACCAACAAGACGAACTTTGATCCCATGTGGATGGCTTGAGGAATTTGTAAGAATACTCTCAACTATACCTTCAGTTAATTTACCCGTACGTTGGTCCTGCTTCTGTACAATCATAACATGTATACCTTGTTTTATATTATTACGGTTATTTCCGTCCATTATTTATCTCCTAAACTTTATATAACATTTGTCTATTGTTTTTTTGTATATACTATCGGGAATTTATTTAACTATCTAAAATTTATTCTTATATATAACATACCTTATTGCGCCGTAGGTTATTTCTTCGGGTAAAGCTTCTTTTATTGCCTTTAACTTTGCATCTCCAATACTTTGAATTACCTCTAAAATTTTTGGTTCAAACTCAGTCGGGAACAAACTATCAAAATCAACTTGCATACCTTTTTCAAGACAATCTAACAAATGTCCCTCTATTGTGTTTGTTGAAAGTCCACGTTCAATTGCAATTTCATCAATATTCTGCCCATTTTTATAAAGTTCATAGCTGGCCAGCCTTGTATCAATTTTAGGTTTATCCATTATAGGCTTATCAATCGTTTGCTTATCCGTTTTAGCATTATGACCTGTTTTTGATTTTATATGTGCTTGTTCATCAATCTCGAGCTTATGTTCCTCTATATAAGACTTTATTGCAGAAATAAATTGTGTCCCATACTTTTCAAGCTTAAAGGCACCCACACCAGAGACCATAAGCATGTCCTCTTCATTGGTTGGATATTTCTTGCACATGTCTTTTAGGGTTGCATCAGAAAATATTACAAAAGGCGGTACATTTTGCTTATCAGCGAGTTGTTTGCGAATTGCTCTTAGTTTATCAAACAGACCACTATCAACAGTAGTTTTTTCATCAGCTACAGTATTTTGTATGTTTATAATACGTTTTATAGCAACCGTTTTACTACCCTTCAGTACTTCTAAAGCCATTCCATTTAGCCTGAGTACAGGGTATTGATCTCCATATAAGGTTATGTAGCCCTCGGCAATCAAGAATGATATAAGTTCCTTTATTGTTTCCTTTGAATATTCCTTCATGATTCCGTAAGTGGTAAGTTTATTAAAGTCCATAGCTCTGATTTTTTCAGTATTACTACCACGAAGAACATCCGCTACAACAACACTTCCAAAACGTTCTCCCATTCGCTTAATGCACGACATGATCTTCTGTGCTTCAAGTGTAACGTCGGTGCTATCAATATCATTATTACAATTACCACAGTTGTCACAATGGTCTTTTGTGTCTTTTTCCCCAAAATAATCGAGGATATATGCTCTTAGGCATCTGTCAGTATTGCAATATGCAACGATTTCATTTAGTTTCAGATATTCTCCTGTTTTGTCACTAGCTTCGCTTCCATTTTCTATAAAAAGCTTGTTTGTAATGATATCAGCTGCGCTAAAGAATAGTATACACTCTGCTCTTTCGCCGTCACGGCCTGCTCTTCCAGCCTCTTGATAATAGCTCTCCATATTTTTGGGCATATTGTAATGAATTGTAAAAGATATGTTGGATTTATCAATTCCCATCCCGAAGGCGTTTGTAGCAACCATTATAGGAATACGATCACGTATAAAGGCTTCCTGGTTATTTGACCTCTCGTTTTCAGATAGTCCTGCATGATACCTTGTAGCTAAATAACCCTTCTTATTTAACTTTTCATTTATTGACTCTACAGTCTTTCTTGTCGATGCATAAACTATTCCAGATTTACCCTTGATATTACTTAGATATTTAAGCAATTGATCGAATTTGTTTACTGGCTTCAATACCTCAAAATAAAGATTTTCTCTATCGAAACCGGTGGTAAGAGAAAACGGTTTGTTAAGTTTTAGCATTTTTATTATATCTTGTTTTACTATTGGTGTTGCTGTGGCTGTAAATGCTGCTAGTACTGGCCTCGGTGCCAACTTTTCTAGCATCTTAGAGATTTCCCTATAGCTTGGGCGAAAATCATGTCCCCATTGAGACACACAATGAGCCTCATCGACCGCTACCATTGAAACATTTATTGAATGCAAAAGTTCCATGAAGCTATCTGTTTCAAGCCTTTCAGGTGCTACATATATGAGCTTGTACTTCCCCATTTTAGCATCAGCAATAACATTTCTAAATTCTTTTAAACTAAGAGTGCTATTTATAAAAACTGCTTTAATACCTGTTTCACATAAGGTGTCAACTTGATCCTTCATTAAGGATATTAGAGGTGAAATTACAATTGTTACTCCATCAAACATTAGTGCTGGTATCTGGTAGCATATAGATTTACCTGCTCCCGTTGGCATTATACCTAAAACATCCGTTCCTCTTAATATATGCTCTATAACCTCTCTTTGGCCATTTCTAAAATCATCATAGCCAAAATATTGCTTTAGCAAAACATTTACTGCGGAATTTTTCATATATTTTACCTTTCGCTATTGCAGATGTTCTTTTTTGCAATGCCACTCTTACCCTGTTATTTTACTATAATACTATCTCTATATCAATCCACTTAAAATTCAAGTCTAAATAAGCATCTACTACTTTCAATAGATGCCACCTTTTAAAAGGTAATTAAATATTTCGCTTGATAATGTACCTCTAAAAATTTTCTTATTCTTTTAAAACTAGAAAAACCGTGCTTTAAGAAGATATCTCCAAAAGATATTGTGAAGACACTATATAATAAACTCAAAGTTGATGATTATACCTTAACTTATCAAGATAAACCAAAGGGATTATACATTGATTGTGGATTCAGAATTTTTGAAAATGCTACTCTTACAATAGCTCTTGGCCAGAATGTTCCTGAAAACTGCCTTGAATATACTAAAAATAACAAAGTCCAGATAAATGCGGACGGGTTCAAGTCTCACTCGTCCGCATCCAAAGAAATGTCACTGAGAAAATACAAGGATTGTTGATACAACCTTATACTTAGTCTAAGGTTTAAATATTCTCTTCAGATTTACTGGCATCTGTAGTTTGGTTTTCTAATTTAGCTTTTGGTTTTGGAGTTTTTGCCATCTTAGAAAATATGTCTTGTTTATTATTTCTTGTCGTAAATTTACTGTTAGAATTCTTTGCCATAGGCTTACTTGGTCTACCCATATTCAACACCTCAAAATTATAATATCTTATTTAGAATAAATCAGTTATCCGTACTGGTTTTTAGCTTATCACATTTAGGTATGATAAACAAGGACAATGGATGGTTATAACCTTTATTACCACATCATTTCAATACCTTGGTCAGTGATTTTGATAGCTCCCTCTTTCATAAGTTTTCCAACTGCTCTCTTAAAAGCACCTTTACTTATGCTAAGCTCCGCTTTAATAAGTTCGGGAGAACTACTATCATTGAGTAGAAGAGAACCATTGTTTAATTTTAACCTATCTAGGATCTTTTGCGCATCGCTCTCTATTTCATTGTAAGCCTCTTTTCGGGGACTTAATTCAAGTTTTCCGTCAGGTCTCACCTTTTTAATTCTCAGTTCAACATTATCACCTTGATTAAAATTACCATACAATTCCTTATTAGGAATCAAGCCCTGATATTTATTGTCTACAGCAACAAAAGCCCCTAACTCTTTACTTATACTGTAGATGGTTCCATGAACCATCTCTTTTTCCTTATATGGAGATTCGCTACTTAGTAAATCATATATATTCATAGTAGCACATAATCTATCACTACTATCTATATATAACGCTACTAAATACTTACCACCTTCTATAACCTTACCCTCCTGCTCCTTAAAAGGTAAAAACAGGTCTTTCTCCAATCCCCAATCTAAAAAAGCACCAATATCTGTATTATCAATTACTTTTAAAACGGCCAGTTCACCAACCGTCAACATTGGCTTTCTTACCGTCGCTATTAATCTGTCTTCAGAATCTTTATATACAAATACCTCTATTTCATCGCCTACTTCAGTACCCTCAGATACTTGACTTTTGGGCAGTAAAATATCATCCCTGTCTTGACTGTTCTTGGTGTTAAGATATACTCCGATTGTAGTCTTTCTAAGTACTTCCAATTTCTGTATTTCACCTAATTTTATCATATAATTCCTTCTCTTAAACATTTGTAATTATTATATTTTGTCTCATTAATCGATAATTATTTACTTTGTGAGTTATCAACGTTTATCAACTTATGAACCATATTTTACATATTGACAATTCTGTATTGTTGTTATCTATAATTATAGCGTTATTGTATAAAGAACACAATGTCGAAGTTAGTAAAGTTTAGTTTAGTGCAAAGAAAAGCGATAGGATTATCACTTAGGAATCCCACCGCTTTTCTTTGCTATCTATCTAAAGAATTAGTTTTTTAACTTCAAGGCTTACTAAAGGCTTTTGTCCCGAGCCTTTGCTAGCGGAGGTTTAACTACGGATATTATTATAATTCCTACCACTGATGCGATAGCAGCTATTATAAAAGCTGAAGAAAATGCTTTTGTCTTGCTAAAGTACGCTATTGTATATGATGAGGCTACGGCTCCAACACCAAAGCCTAATAGAACCATACCATATATTTGTGCTCCATGTTTAGTTCCCCAGAAGTCAGCCGTTAATGCTGGAAATACTCCAAGGAAGCCGCCATAGGAAAAACCTATAATTGCTATAAAAACAAGCATTAAATACGCTTTTGCAAACGATACTCCAATAATAGAAGTACCTGCAATAAGAAGAAGTATCAATATCGTTTGCTTTCTACCAATCTTATCTGAGAGCCAGCCCCAGAATAGACGTCCAAAAGAATTACAACCAGATATAATCATTACACCAGCAACCGCTGCACCCTTCGTCAATCCACTATCAGGCTGTAAACCAAGTATTTTCGCCATTGGAATCATCATTGAACCAGCTGCAGTAGCACACATGAGAGCTAGCGTTACTAAATAAAACTGTGGCATCTTTAAAACTTCACTTGGAGTAAAATCCTGTACTATATGCGAAGTCTTTTTTATTGAAGGTGTCCAGCCTTCGGGCTTAAATCCTTCAGGAGGATTTTTTATAAAAAATGATCCTATAATTGTAACTACTATAAATATACCACCAAAAACTGCAAAGGTTTTTAAAACACCCGTTTGGCTTATAAGTATTTCGGCAACTGGTGTAAATACAAGTCCACCAAAGCCAAGTGCAGCTACAATTATTCCAGTTACTAGACCCCTATGGTCTGGAAACCATTTTTGACAAGTTGAAATTGTTGTTGTATATACCATACCCATTCCAAAACCACCTAAAACTCCATATGTAAGCCAAAGCATCCATGGAGTAGAACCTGTCGTAAACTGAGCAAGAAAAAATCCCAAGCCCAGTACAATACCTCCAGCAACAATAACTGGTTTTGGATTTTTTATCTTATCTTGAATTCTACCTCCAAGTGTACTTCCAATGGTCAACATACCTAGTAATAAAGCATATGCCAAGGTTCCATATGTTGCAGGCCAAGAAAACAGTGCATCTGGCGTTGATTTTCCTATGATTAAGTACGACTGAAATACACTCCAAATATAGGCTGTCCCCAAACACATCTGGATTGCAATACTTGCTATAACTGGAATCCAACGGTTGCTAGTTACTTGTTCATTTCCTTTTTTCATTTTATCCGCTCCTAATCATATTTTCTAAATCTAGTAATATTATGTTACATTAAGCCTATGATTTTAGCTACATGATTTATATCTTCTTCAGAGCTGGAAATGAACGTTTTTTGTCGTAACTTGTTACATATCTGCTTTACTAACCTACCAAGTATTCCCTTTATAGGTGCATACTGTAACTTCAGGAACCCAAAGTCTTCTATATTTAGTCTAATACTTTATTGTTTTAGTAAGTAAATCAGTTCCCACAATAGTATTCTTAAAAATCGTACTTGCAGCTTCAATATATTTCTCTGGTTCTGTCAGTGATGGACTATAATGAGTTAACCAAAGTTCCTTTACATTCCCACGTTTTGCGAGCAAGCCAGCCTCTGAAAACGTCATATGCTTTTTCCGCACAGCTTTATCCGCGTCATTCTCATCACCATACATACCTTCACAAACAAAAAGGTCTGAAGCTTTAATAAACTCAAGTAAACCCTCTACTGGCCTAGTATCAGTACAATAGCAGATTTTAATCCCTTTTCTTTTTTCACCTAGAACCATTTCTGGATTTATAACTCTGTCCTCTAATGTTATTGTCTCACCTTTTTGGAGATGCTTCCAATAGTTTATAGGAATATTTAATTTTTTAGCACGTTCGGAATCAAATTTGCTCTGCCTTTTAAGCTCAATACAGTATGCTAAGCATGTAAGATTATGTTCAACAGGGATGCTCTTAATAAAAATATCATTTATAAACAACTCAGTATTTTCATTCTCTGATAGTTCAATTAGTCTTAACTCATAGGGTAGTTCTGGTGAAATAACGGTTAACCCCTCGATCACTTTCTTTATTCCTGGAGGGCCCATCAAAGTTAAAGGTTCACTCCTCCCTGAATTACCCAAGGTAAGAAGCAAACCTGGCAGTCCAGCTATATGATCAGCATGATAATGGGTAAATAAAATGATATCAATAGCTTTGAAACCCCATCCAGCCAGTTTTATTGGAATTTGAGTTCCTTCACCACAATCTATCAAAATCATTCTTCCGTTGTACCTTATCAGAAGTGCTGTCAGCCACCTGTTAGGGAGTGGCATCATGCCTCCTGTTCCCAGTAAACAAACATCAAGCATTAATATCTCCTTTATCACTTAGCTAACATTAAAAAATAACAATTTACTATTAGCCCCACCTTACATATCCGCCTTACTCACTTTGCGAAGTCTTCCTTTTATAGGTGTGTTTTGTAGCTCTTGTAACACTAGCTCACCTTTATTATTTAATATCTCTACAAAAGTAGATACATCAACTACATTTATAATCCCTATATCTGCCGCCGTCATACCCTTAATACTACAAAGTGTACCTACAATATCTACTGGTCTCATCTTTGTTTTCTTGCCTGCATTTATATGCAATTTCATTATTTCCTTGTTTAGCTGTGCGCCTTTTGATTCTTTGAGTTCAGGTGTTGATTTTGTTTTATCAATAAACTCTTGTTTGGAATCATTAACAGTTTCTTTTTCTGGTCTTTCCTTTAGTGGAATCTCTTTGCCAATATAGTGATGAATGTCATTTAAATATTTATTTTCATATTGTGCTACAAAAGTAATTGCTCTACCTATCTTGCTTACGCGCCCTGTTCTTCCAATCCTATGAACATAACTTTCGCTGTCTTGTGGTATATCATAATTAATTACAAGCGTAATGTCATCTATGTCTATTCCTCTAGCAGCAACATCTGTAGCTACTAAATATCTAAAATAACCTTGCTTAAAATCATTCATTACTCGAAGTCTATCGTATTGTTCCATTCCTCCATGAATTTTCTCACAAGAGTACTTTAGACTTGTCAGCTCGCTGTACACCTCATCCACCTTTTGCTTAGTGTTACAAAATATCATACAGCTATCTGGGTTCTCCACTATCGTTATGTCTTTTAAAAGTGCTATTTTATCTTTTTGCTCTACGTTATATCTTTCTTGATATATCCTATCTACAGTTGAATTTTCTTCTTCTATTTCAACTTTTATAGGCGCTTTCATATATTTATTGCACAAACTCTTTATGTCTGTGGGCATAGTAGCTGACAATAATATCGTTACTCGCTCTTTTGGCAAGCTAGCTATTATGGACCCAATTTGTTCTATGAAGCCCATATTAAGCATTTCATCCGCTTCGTCAATTACAAGGTATTTTATATTTGATGTATCAAAGGTTCCTCTTTCTAGATGATCCATAATACGACCCGGTGTACCAACCACCATATGTGTTTTTTGTTTGAGTTCCTTTTCCTGATTATAGAAAGGGGATTTCCCATAAACTGCAGCTACTTTTAATCTTAAAAATCTACCAATATTAAAAATATCTTCTTTTACTTGAATGGCAAGCTCTCTAGTTGGTGTAAGCACTAATGCCTGAGGTTTATTTTCCTCCCAGTCTATTAGCTGGCAAATAGGAATAGCAAAGGCAGCAGTCTTTCCACTTCCGGTTTGGGACTTTACAATTATATCCTTTTGCTCTAATATAGCTGGTATAACCTGTTCTTGAACCTTTGTAGGACTTTTGAAATTTAACATACTAATGGCTTTTAATAGCTCACTGTTTAATTCATAATCTTTAAAATTTGCTTTTGTCATTTATCCATCTCTCTCTTTTTTATATAGAATTTTTCCAATAGACACTTTTCAAACTACTCTCTCTTTAATTGTAACCTTGATAGTATCTCCAGCCTGCTTACCTATTTTAGCTCGGATCTCTTTTCTGATACCTATAATATGGCAGGGTGTTTTCATTCGAACAAGGCTACCTTCATAAGGTTCACCATCAAACGTAGCATTAACCTTAACCCGCCCCTTGCCAAACTCTGCTTTTACATCAAAGGGTATTTCAATATACGCACCATCAATATCAGGAACTTTCTTAATTTCTGCTTCAAATTCATATAGTTTGCTCATATTTACCTCCATTTTAAGTTCAAATGGCTTACTCAGACTTTTTTCTTTATTCAAGCTCAGATAGATTACTAATCCTTCTCTATCTAAGCTTGAATAGCTTGTTTCTATGCCTTTTCAATTTCTGCGATTAATTGTTGTACGTCATTCAAATCGGTTGACCAACTGGTGCAGAAACGTACAGCACTGTGCTTATCATCAACTTTTTGTATAAAAGCATACTCAAAGTTTTCTCTCAATATATCCAGTACATCATTAGGAACTATAGGAAACTGTTGGTTTGTAGTTGAGGGTACTAGAAAACTGTAGCCTTTTTTTATCAAAGCAGCTTTAATAAGTATTGCCATCTCGTTAGCATGGCTGGCCATTTCGAAATACAAATGATCCTCAAATAATGCAATAAATTGTAATCCTAGCAGTCTACCTTTTGCCAGCATTCCACCCTTTTGCTTAATTATATAACGGAAATCTTTTTTTAAGCTCTCATTACAAATAACTAAAGCCTCACCAAATAGTGCACCTATTTTAGTACCACCAATATAAAATGCATCACAAAGCTGTGCAATCGTTGGTATATCTAAATCATTGTCCGATGCACATAGCGCATAGCCCAAACGAGCACCGTCTAAATATAGAATGAGGTCGTTTTTTTTACAGGTTTGACTTATCTCGTAGAGTTCAGCTTTGCTATATATTGTACCGATTTCAGTAGGGTTTGATATATATACCAGCTTGGGTTGCACAATATGCTCATAGCTAGCGTCATTAAAATGTTCACTATAGGCAACCTGTATTTGCTGTGCTGTTAATTTTCCATCAGAACTTGGAAGTGCCAGTACCTTATGGCCTGTAGCCTCTATAGCACCAGTTTCATGAGTGTTAATGTGTCCAGTATCGGCCGCAATAACGCCCTGATGAGGACGTAATGCAGCAGAAATAACAGTTAAATTTGTCTGCGTACCTCCCACCAAAAAGTGTACCTCTACATCTTTTCTCTCACATCTTTCTTGTATAAGGGTTGCGGCCTTTAAGCAATAAGGGTCCATGCCATAACCTGCAGTTTGCTCTAAATTTGTCTGAATTAGTTTTTCTAATACTTTAGGGTGTGCACCCTCGCTATAATCACAATTAAAACGAATCATTTTTTGTGTCCTCTTTTGTTTATCTCAGAATCTAACTATTTATGCTTTTCCCCATTGTTTCATCAGTTCATCAAATATCCCTGCGCAAGCAACTGTGTCTTTTAGTGGGATAATTTCGCTTTCTATTTTATTGTTGCGGTATAAATCTACAAAGTGTTCAATTTGATAAATAAAGCCATCTTCAAAATCCTCTTCGAAGCACTTTATCAAATTGTTACCATTGTCATATAGTTCACATTTTTTCGAACCAAAAAAGTCATATATTACAATATTCCCAGTTGTTCCATATATATGAGCATCACTATTTGTATTAGCAGTTATCCCGCAGCTTAATGTTGCTAAAGCTCCACTCTCAAAACTCATATTTATTGCTGCAAAATCATCAACACCTGTCTTGCTGAACGTTGCAAGCCCACTAACACTTGTAGGACTTTCATCTAAAATGCCTGTTGTAAATTCAATTGGATATACTCCAACATCGTATAAACTACCACCAGCCAGTTTAGGATTATACAATCTATTTTCAGGATCAAAAGGCGTATTAAAACAAAACGAGGCACTAACTAGCTTTACAGCGCCGATTTTACCTTCGTGTACCCATTCCTTTGCCTTCTTAAAGGCGGGAATAAACCGAGTCCACATAGCTTCCATCAAAAGTACATTTTTACTTTTTGAAAGTGTTACAAGTTCTTCAGCATCTTTTTTATTAAGTACAAATGGCTTTTCGCATAAAACACCCTTACCATTATTCAAACATTCCTTAACAATTTCATAGTGAAAGTTGTGTGTAAGCGCTATGTAAACTACATCAACTTCGCTGTCATTAATTAATTCAAGATAATTATTATATGATTTTTTGGCATTAAATTTATCTGCAAAAGCCTCTGCTTTAATTTTATCACGAGCTGCTACTGCATTTAATTCAACACCCTCAGCGTTGTTTAAAACCTTTGCAAATCTTGATGCTATACCACCTAAACCAATAATGCCAAATCTTATTTTCATAAGTAGCCCTCATTTTCTCTTCACTGTTCTACATTAATCTCTGTCTATAAATCAGAGAACTCCGCTATCTACTATATCATAATTCCCTTGAAAATAAACAGAGTTCTAATATTTAGTGAGAGTTTTTACTCCATCTAACTACTAGAACTCGTTATTGTCATACTGTAGCGCCGCTTATCTCATCTTCCTCTTATTAACGCAGAAGTATTTGTGGCGCTAGGCATTGTGTTAATAGGCTCTAAACACATTTTTATTCTCTGGAAAGAAGAAATGCAAGCCATTGCTGTTAGTACACCGCAGATAACTCCAACAACAGGATAAAACATTGTTGTAAACAGATAGTTCTTTAGTAGGATTATCTGAACTGGAAGAGCATATAAAAGAAGTACAACTACTCTTCCTAACATATCAAAAAGGAATACGGAGTTCTGGGCTTTACCGGTTTTTCTTACTATCCTTGAAGTAACACAGAACTCGGAAAATTTGAGTAATACCACCACCAATATCCAAACAGGAATTACATTTTGGGTTATCAATACACAATAGGATGCTATGATAAAAAACAAGTCTGCTACCACATCGAATATAGCCCCGAACTTAGTACTTGCCATCCATTTTCTTGCAAGCCTGCCATCAAAAAAATCAGTAGCACAGACCATTACAAATAATATTGCTATCAGAACAGTATAGCTTGCATTAGTCATTATGTAATAGGAAAATAGCAGGCTAAATACAATTCGTAAGAAGGTCAATATGTTAACTGCTATTACTTTTGTAATCACTATTCTTTCCCCACCTCAAGCCCTAGCTTATAAGCTTTATCCTCATCACTTTTATCCTTTGCTATAAACTTAATCTGCTTGTATATCTTGCCACCACTTAGATTTGTTTTAAATATTTCGAACTCAGGAGCAGCCTCCATAGACCCTATCGAAAATGCAATAACCTTTTTATTCGAAAAATCTTTAATTTGTTTCATGTAATCTGTAAGTGCTGTAGATGGCTGACCAATATAGATTGGTGAACCAAACGCCAATACTGAGTAGTCTTTTACATCAGCTGACAGGTGTTTACCTGGATAGCTTACTGTAACCTCATAGCCTGACTCACCCAGTCCTTTTGCCAACTGGTCAGTTATTTTTGCAAACTCCTTAGACCTAGAGGGTTGAAATACAACTAGAGCTTTCTTTGTAGCTGGAGCAGTGCTTTTCAACACATTTGTATAATCGCCCTTATAGGCATTGTTAGATGAACTAAGAAAGAACATAACGGCCATCATTCCCACAATTAATAAAACTACTACTCCAACTAGGCTTCCTGCAACAATAAAGAATTTTTTCATTTTTTTATCCTCCGAATTGATTTAATTTTATAATATCATCACATATAAATTAAATAATCAACGTTATGAACTTACATATGAGATTATTTCACTAATGTTCTCTATCTTATTTCAACCTCTAGAAGGATTTCAAAGTAATTTATATTCCATTAATTGTGATATTACATTAGTGATATTATAATAATACTATAAAAACTAAAACAAGTCTGAATATATATTCCATTTTTTTCTGAACATCCCTACTTTTATCCAGTGTTTAGCCAAACCAACAGCTTATCACAGCACTTAAATTAGTAGACTAATGGGGAAAATCAGTATTGAGTTTTTTCAGCCTAAATATATCGTGGTCTATTAACTAAATACCGTTTTGGACATATCTCCGACTAAAGTAAGGACCACAACACCCATTTTCATGAGTTCTAACATATGTCCAGTTAAATTCTTTGTCCACAATATATACATCTGACTCATACATCAAATTATTTGCATGAAATGCAGTTGCCTCCTCAATAATCAAAGCATTATCTGTTTGTTGATAAAAAATATAACAAGAATTTTTCGTCTCATCATTAAACGCTTGTTCGGCTTCTTCCCCTTTTAAGCAAGCTCTTTTCTCATAGCTAAATAAATGCCATAGATATCCACAGCTACCATCATCGTCATATAGATAAATAGCATTCTTTTCCCTAATGCTCAAATGATTTGCAAAGTTATCCTCCCATTGTTTTCGTAGAAAAGCCCCCCATTTTGGTATTTCGAGCACCTTAATTTTCTTACTTTTAAGTATATCAACTATATTCATTAAATCCCCCCTTATGCAGCTCTATTATTACTGAATATCCCATTCCTTATTTTAACAATATTTAATACTTTTTTACGTTTATACTTGTTGTTTAAACAGTTTTCCTTTATATGCATAGCACTAAACCGCTATCGCGGTGGCCCCACAACAGTGGTTTTATGATTCTATTTAAACTAATTTTAAACCGAATTTTTCCTTTTTGTCAATTTTCTTTAAAATATAATAGTGTTAAATCAAAAAGTTTATGACCAACGAACAAGTTTCAAAAAGTTCAATTCTCATATCATGGGATTATGCCTTAACTATCATGTGAACCCGTGCTGTAAGTCCATGCATCCTTGCAATGAATGTAACACCTAGACTTTTACTAACATATAAATTTATAAGAGATGATAATTTTCAATGCTTAGGAGTAGATTTTATGGAAGTAAATAATCCTTCAAATGAATTAGTTAGCCTAAAAGAAGTTAGTACAAGGAATACAGCCCAAACAATTTACAGTAAAATAAATTTAGTAAAACAAAAAAATAATGATAAAGAGGCTACAAATGTATTGGAAGAAATAATTAACGACTTAACAACTGATAAAAACGAATTAATACGAATAGCAAATAGTTACGAACAAGAATCAATTTCACGGGATATATCTGATTCGGATATTGAGTATATTACTAAGGAGTTTGTGCCAATAGTAACATCTTTTTTCCCTTTTAGTGGGGAAAATAGTGAGTTTATTTCGTCAATTCAAAAGGTTTTATCTAAAGAAACTTTTAAAATTTTACAATTACTGGGATTTAACTATAAAGAAGCTATCGGCGTCCCTTTGACAAATTTTGTTGCTCAAGCCATTCAAAATCAAACTAATAAACTTATTGGACAAAAAACACACTCAAAGTAGCTTAATAACAAAAGCTCCGCAATTCTGAATAGGCGGAGCTTTGTTATTAGTGGGAATATACAGTACCTATCAGTTCTTTTATATAAATGCTGCAAACTAAATACAAATGAAAGATGTACTTATTAAGACCTTCCGGCAAGCTTCAAGATCCTTTGCCAGATATCCAGACCGAACTTTAGGTCCACCTCTGTTTTATTATCATCGGGTATATTGCCAAGCCTCCAAAGAGAAATTCCATTTACACCGAACATCTTTGCCAGCTTGATTTTTGCTTCTACACTCGATGAATTTTCATACCAAATTGTATTGTTTATTCCGGTTTTTGAATCATAAAATCTCACATATGGGCTCTGGATGCTCTCATCGTAATTATATGAGACTCCGCTGTTACCCAAGGTCTGCTGAAAGCTGTCATAGGTTAAAGAAAGTGGATTTCGGTTCAATGTTTTACCGTCTTTCTTCTGCCACTGGGCCCAGTCAAAAGATATCTGGAGCCATATTTTACTTCGGTCTTCAACACCACTGTTTTTATCAGTGATAGCCCGTAAAGCGTAATAAACTCCATCTAATGGAGCGAGTGGGGTATAATCCACTCCTGCAGCCATATCACTGTCGGTAAGTATCTTTGCATTGTAGTCATGGGCCATAAGTATGACTTTGTCTGCAATCTGCCCAATTGTCTTATAATCATATCCATCAAAGTATTCTATTCCAGCCCTTTCCTTGGGAGGAACAGCTACATAAAGATTTTTAATATTATTTGCAGTTAGTGATTGTCTCAGTTCCTTAAGAAAAGAATTGAAAGCTTGCTTTAGGACGGTACCCTTCATAGCTTCGAAATCTATAGTTACACCACTAAAGGTAACAATCTGTCCATTTCCACCTGTTGCTTTTGCCTGCTGAGTAATGGATTGTATCACCTGTTTGCGTATTTCCGGGTTGGTCAGTATATATTCTGCAAGGCTCACATTCATATTTTTTACATTATCGAATACATTCTGACTTTTCAAGGCAATCATCAGTTGTGTAGACACATTTTTTTGCTGTGCAAGCCCTACAGGCTCATTGTAGCCGTCGGGTACATTATATTCATTATACTCACCGTTTTTTATGCTGCTGGTATTGAGGATCATCTGCTTGGTGACTGTATCATATTCCAAACGGCTCCAGCCAAATGAGGCTGAATTAAGACTGTTGATTATATTAATCTGTGAATAGGACTGAATGGCATAAAAAGCATGCAGTTCCTTAATCGGCGGCTTCAGTCTATTATACATCTTCATCATCATTGTAGCGGCCTGTTCTCTCAAAGCATAAGCCGATGGTTTGAAAGATGTAAGGGTCACGCCGCTAACGATGCCCATATCCTTTGCAATGTTAATATACCCAATATTAGTAGTTACATCAGGGAAGGGCTTGCCTAGATATGTAAGTTTCTGAGACAATTTATCATATCCCATCGATCTTACAATCATGACAGCCATTTCTTCTCGAGTAATGTAAGCTTCCGGCCTGAATTTTTTCGTAGAATCAATAGTAATGGCTCCATTTTTGAGTGCTGTCTCTACATAAGTAAAATACCATTTAGCACTGTTTGTATTGTCAATAAAACTGCCTTTTACCGGGCTTACTTTTGTCCACCCCATGAGTTGGACAAGAAATGTAACAAACTCATCCCTTTTTATCTTAAGGCCTATGCCAAACTTGTTGTTCCCAATTCCATCTGTAATATTAAGAGCACGGAGATCATTGATATCCTTATACGCCCAAAACCCAGCAGGGACATCCGAAAAGCTTTGAACTGCCGCAGAAGTCGTCTGCGTAAAAGACATAAATGATGCCAGCAGTACAATTACACTTAAAAGAATACAGAATTTCTGTTTCATTTTCTTCAATTTTCTTCACCCTCTAGTCATGTGTAGTTTTATAGAACTCTATGTATAGTTTATCATATATCATAGGCCTACCTTAAGATTCTTAAAAATTGTAATGTCTTTGTAATGACAAAAGGGATGAACACACCATTTAAAACTTCACTTAGTTCACCTTATGTATTTTAGTCATAACCGCTCTTGCTATTGGCTGTGCAATGCATAACTCTACTGCAAAGGAAATCGCAAAATTACGTGGCCACTTATAAAAGAACATGCGAATTGGCTCTATGCTCACTTCACTATTTCCTATCCAGGTACCAATTACAGTCAAAAATATTGACATTAAAAATTCTTGGTAATTTCATGTAAAACTCCATACTTCATTTCCTCTTTTCTTAGTGATTTAAATGTTTTACGCAAAAAATAAAGCGCGAAACCAAATTCTTGGTTTCACGCTGAACAATTATACGCGTCAAATATTCTTACATTAATTAGTATAAAGAAACTTTTGATTTTTTACAAGAGAATTTATTTGAATGTGAGCTGTGTAAAAACCGAAAACAGAAGAGAATCACAGTATTACCATTATTTTTATAATTCCATTTCCTTTTCAAGTTGGCTTATTTCTCTAATGAAAGCACGAACATCCTCAAAACCAGAAGCGCTCATTTTGAATTTTAGCTTACCATGACAGACATTTTTTTGCTTATCATGAAACTGGTATTTGGTTTTTGCTAAACAAACTTTATAACATCCCACACATTCATCCAAACTGTAAAACATACGCTCTGCGAAATCTGGCATTTTTAGCGCCAGACTGTTCAGCGTTTCTTCCATCATATCGGCTTTCCTATGCCATGTTTCTGGTTTACCGTTTGTTATAATATACCATTGCAGAGAATGATCAAAGAAATCATTACTTAAATATATGGCATACGAAAATCCGTAATCGGATGCTACATACGTTATTTTGTTGCCATTTTTTTCTATATGCCTTTTGAATTTCACTGGCCTTAGAGTTCTTATGTATTCGTCGATTTTAACAATCTCACTTTGAATATATACAGGCAGTAAGGATATACACTTATCAAAGGCTGGCTTTTCCCCGGAGGTTATAGCATTGTTTTTTGTAAGCGCAGCAGGCAGTTCCACCCCAGGGTGAAAAATCTCGCAAGTATCATTATACTGAGTTATAGAAACTGATTTAATACATAAATTCACCAGTTTGTCGCATGCTATTTTAATTTCATAACCATCCTTATTCATTTCACTGAATACTGGAGATTTCATGTATCCTTCTTTTTTTGAATAATATCTTTCCTCGCCGTTTATCAAGATTTGCATTTCTTTAAGATCATATAATAAAGAAATATTTGTAAATTCATTCATAGCCATATGATTTTGAAAAAACAATGTCTTTCTAGCTGGAGCCACAATATCATCGATACGTCTGTTGTCTGACCATAAAGTACCGAAATTAATATGCCCTTTTCCAATAAGTATATATAAGCCCGGCGCATCAATTTTTGCTGTTATATCAATTCGTAAGGGTAATTTGTATTTATCAGGCAGAAAAATATACGAGTTTATAGATAAATGCTCCGCATCAAAACGTTGAGTGGGTATTGCACGTTTAGTCGTCATATAGAGCATGTTATCCTTGTACTGGCATTCAACTTGTCCCTTTGGTAAAAAACTAGCTAGGTCAATATTATGTTTTATCACTCAAATACCTCCTATATCAAATAAATTGAATGTATCGTCGTCAACTAAGTTACAGTTATTTTAACTCCATAAAATTTTCCCATTCTTCTAATGTCGTAACTTTTTTATCCCCCAACCGCGTTCTGTAAAAATCTATATATCCTTGCAATATACCATATTCAGCTGATACTACATGCTTCATTGTGCTAAAGCTTTGTGGTAAAGTTGGGTCACAGGATATAAATTTAATTTGCTGCGTTTTTAAATCATACTCCCAGTTTTCACGTATCACAGGCAGGTATTTACTTTTAAATCTATACGAGCTGAAGTCCTTAAAATTGTCCTTGTACTCATATTCAAAACTTATTGAGTAGGATAAAGATATCTTAGAATCACCATAATAATATGCTGAAGTAGAAAAATAAGTATTTGCCTCAGGTTCAATTATCTGCGGGAAAAATAAAGAATAACCTTCTACAGGATATTCCCCAGCAACAGAGCCATCTGGATTAAACCAAATTTCATCATAAAGTTGTAATCCTGTACCATGATTGGCCTCGTGCTTTACAACCAGCCAATATTTCGTTTCGTCGCTGGATTGTTCAACCCTATATTCTGGTTTTCCTCTTTCATTCTGGTACGCAAAACCGTTAACTATCCATTTATTACTGTCGTTTGAATACATGACGTAAATATACATATGCCCTTTATTTATCTGCAATACGGCAACCTTTTTGTTTCCAATACTAAAACCATCAATTTTTATATCTGAGTAAATTGAATTCATATAATCTTCTTTAGGTACTTTCGATAATATTTGATCATAAATACCGTATGACCGTAAGAGGTTATCCACTTGCTCGCTATTAATACCCATTTCTCCTCTTTTTTCAAGGTTTTCAAATTGAGTAAAAGGGGATAACACTTCCTTTGACTTCACCGATGTTAGCGACTGTGAATTTGATGTATGACTGGGCGAAATGGCGTTGCAGGAAGTCAAAATAAAAGTAATGACAACTAAGAGCAATAATTCTCTGATAATTTTCATTTGTTCTCCTCAACTAATAAATTACTATCTGCTATACAACATAATCTAGAGACAGATTCACATTTTCGAAATAAAATGTTCTCCTCTTTGATCATACAATTTACCATAATAAAAAGTTACAAAATCGCAATATTTAGCTATGATGACCGATGTATTACTTTACATTATTAGCTTAATTGGAAGTTTAATTTCCGTAACGAGTATATGTATAATCAAGTGTACTTTAAAAATATAGCGAAATAACTCAATACAAATTGAAATTTATCGGTCTGTTTGTTCCGTCATCAATCCCCATCGGAAACCAAATTTGTCGATAAATACAACCATGCAAGAACTATATGACGTGCTCTGCATCTGATAAATTGTCTCGCTATCTTCCTGTAAAACTTCATATGCCTGTTTTACTTCGTCATCTGTATAAAATGTGATAGTCAGTGAAAGAGCCGTACTTTTTACCAAATTAACATCCATATTGTCGCACATCATAATCCTTTGGTTACCAATAAAAAGTTCTGCATGATATATGTAATTTTCTTGTTCTGATGTTAATTCTTTATTCCAATCAGACTTATTGGCATCAGAGTATCGTAATAAACAACCAACCTTTGCGTCAAAAGCCTTTTGATACAGTACAATTGCTTCTTCACAACGTCCTGCGAAATTAAAATTTGGTGTAATTATAGCCATTTTGCCACCCTTTCATTTCTTCATTAAATTTCTTTTTATCAGTAAGATTTTATATCGCCATTAGTTCGCAATATCAAACTATTACCCTCTAATTAGCTATTTAAATATTTCTGCTCTTATCCTGATTTTATGGATAATGCCAATATAAATTATGTTTTAGCTGAAAGCACAGAGTTACAATTTGTGAATGCCAATTATGCTCAAATTATAAAGTAGTATTGCTTTAATCATCAATTATAAAAAAGGATTCTGATTATCTGATACCTCTTGTATAACAACAATTGGGTCTGATATCAGTCCATATTTGTCATCTTCCGAATATGTCACGGCAACTGTTGGATTATTACCTGCATATGCTCTTACGCTTTCCATTGAATCCCACTTTGTGCACAGAAAGAAGTGTGCATAATGCTCTTGTTCAACAATTTTTAAATAGGCTCCTCTGTTTCCTTTTAATGCCATAGTATCTTTAATTCCTGTTTCATATTCATACTTTTCAAATTCATCTTTCAAATGGATTGGCACTATACCATGCCATGTTCTTGATATCATGATTTATATATCTCCTTTGCATTATATAAAGATTGCAAATTAAAGGTTTTCCTCATACTCTCCTTATCGGGAAAAAAATATATCCTTGCCCATCTTCAGGACAGTTGTATTCATGAACGGCACCCACAAGCTTGATATCGTTTTCTACCAGATACTCTATAACCTTAGAAAATGTATTCTGACTTTCATTCTTGACATAAACATACTCATATGATGGAATCGTCCATTTCACCCATCCTTGTGGTGCTTGAGCACCATCTATAACTTCAACACCTGCTAGGTAAAGTCCTTTTGTGAAATTATCTTCCCAAGGATTAAAGGAGCGGGATAAATCTGACATTGCACCCCATATTCCAAGAAGTTTTCCCTTCTCGTCTTTCTTCGCTAATAAAGAAACTTCTGCAAAATTTGAATTGGCGTCAACCCATAATTTTTGAATAAAACCGTCACCATCATTTGTAGAACCTTCTTTTCCTATGACCGAAAATGACTCTTTTACGCATTTTTTTATTTCCATTTTTTACTCTCCTGTTATTAAAAAATCATTATATTAGTAATATAAAACAATTATTCACCAGATCCGCTGTCCATTATTAGCCTAGCTAGAAGCTTATTCAATATTCCATAATATGAATTATAGGATGCTCGCAATTTATAAAGATTACGATGAAAGTGTTATCCATATTGCTCAGGTATAACAATACATCAAATTTGTAATCTCAACTACCTTTTATGACAACTGTGTTGCCGATAAAGTCATGAATTGTCTTACATTGATAATTAAATAAGCATACTAATGTCTCGAACGAGCCTGTTAGAGTAAAAATAAAACTTATCGTACCTATAGATTTTAAGTCTCCAAACACCTTATATTCCTGAACTATCCAAATCAATAAACTTATGATTGCAAATACTTCTCTGGATATTGAATTTACAACTCCAACTTTTTTCCCATCAGTTTTAACAACTTTTAATTTCAATAAGATTTTCCCAGGTGTTTTTCCTAAATGATATGTAAATATAACGTTATATAAGAGAATTAATATTGTTATGGATAATGATATAGCTAAAAAGATACCTTCATTTTTTTGCCTAAAAATATACGTATTAATTATAATAAATGGTAAAAAAATTACTAGGTCAATCAACTTGGCTAAGACTCTTTTCCAAAATCCAGCATACTTCATATAACATATCCCCTTTAATCTTAATAATATTTCTAACAATAAACTTGCTTTTATGTTTCTATTATAGGTTTTTACATGTACACTCCATTCATTAAATATAATTCTAGTTGTCGAGTAGGTAGAGAGCCTTTCAGCTCTTTTTCTCTCTAAGAACCGTACTGCTTACCTTGTAACTGTGTAAATACCTTTTTGGTTTTCTCCCTGGCTTTTTTAACACTTTCTTTGGAGGGTTTTATTAGTAGCTTCATACCTTTATTGGTTTTGTATTGCCTATATTCAAAACCAATAAAGTCGAAGCCCTCTGTAATGTGCGTTATCTTGGTTTTTTCTTCCGCCAATACCAGTCTTCTCTTGTTAAAGGTATTATTATCTACATATCCTGCTTTGGGCCATTTAAATGTAGCTTCTTTAGCAGGAAAATTATTAAGGCAATCCATGAGATTATCAAAGCAACCTTCTCTTGAAAGCTAATATTCATGTAATATTAGTTAATTAAAAACAAAAAATCAATGCGACATTATTATTTTATTTATCAAGAAAGAAATTATCGGTAACCCAACAAGTATTAGAACTGCTAAAATAACCTTTTCACTCTCAATTTTCTCATGACTGACAATTACGTCTTCTTGTTCATCCCATTTTGTAACACCCTTACCCATAAGCCTGTTATATGAAGTAAATCTGAATATAACTGAGACAAAAGGTATCAACAAACCTTCTCCATAAAGTAAAATAAGTAGAACTCTCTTCAAAGCCTTATAATATGATAAATTACCGCCATTAACATCCTGAACTTTGGTATTCAAAACCCACTTTCCAGGAGTGTATCCCCATTTTGAAATAAAAAAAGCCTCAAATAATGCCCAAATAAAAAAATCTAATATTGAGAATACATAGTTCCAAATGTAGCTACTATTTAAAGCATAAAATTTTGGAATAATCAAAATCCAAGTGTACCACAAAAGTAACCCGATTATAGAATTATCAATTGACCTTGCCCACAGCCTGATCCAAGGCCTAACCTGAAGTGGCTCATGCTCTTCTGATAATTTTTTTAGAAATTCATGCTTAATATCAGATACTCTCTCCAGAGTTTTATTTAGCGTAATATCTTTGTACTCATTGAAAGGTAGCCCATTGCTATAGGGTTCTTCATCTGCACTTTCACTTTGCTTCACGTTCTCTATCTCACTAAATTTCCTCTGGATTTCTTCTTCGGTAAAGCCATACTGCGTAAGTGTCATCAGACAAATAGCAATGTAGTTTTCTTTTCCTATATCATAAATCTGTTCATTCTTTACCAAAAAAGATAGCCAGTCAGCCCATGCGAAAAACGCTACTCCATAATTTTCTCCAGTGTTGGCATCCTCGCCAGCAACCTTCCAGCGAAAGTCTTCATTATCGATATTTAAATAATCAACATTTTCTTCATTTGGTTTCAATTGCAGTAATAATGCATATACAGCATTGTATTTTTCAATAAACAACAATTGTTCTGAATAAATATTACTGATAGCATTTTTAACAGATTCAAACTCTGCAGCCTTTATTAAATCCATAAAAGTTGTAAATTTCTCCATGTACACTGATTCATTAGCTTCAATATAGTCCTTTCGGCTGCTCAGCTCTTCCTTCGCCATCTCAATGGCATAGTCATCATAATCCATAAAATCAACTTCAATAATTCTTTTTAGGCTATCAGTATTTAAGCTTGACATCCATTCTTTCAGCTTGTCTTTATTCTCATTCATTGATTGTCACCTCATAAAATACATTGTTGTGAAACTGGCCTATTTTAGTCAAAAGGTAGTATAACAAATTTTTTAATAATCATTCTTTAGAATTTAATTTTTCTGCCAAAGATAGAATTCTATGATCCTTTGTCAAGATTTAAACATAATGTATATTTGAAAACAACAGAGCAAATATGTCCATTATTAGCCATATATAAAGCTCTGACTTATATCCCAGTATAAACATAATGGGAAGTTTGGAGCCTACAAAATTGGAATTTGTATATTTCTCTATAACACATTTTCAATATCACAGTTCATATTCAAATAATAAGTTATCCAACTTCTCTTGAGAAAACCTCAGAAGATAATAGTATTTGTCAATAATTTTATACTGTGTATTCTTATCAATTTGTTCAGAACAGTAGTCTATAAGCTCTTTAATAAAATTTTCACATGATGAATAGTACTCATGTATAATCATGTTGTTTTCTGGAAAATGCAAATAATTATAGATATATTTCCCATCAACGTCTTGTTCAATAATCCCATCACCTGTTTCAGGTATTTTGGGCATCAATCCTGCTCCCAAAAGATGTATATACTTTGGGTCTTTTGCTACCATTTTACATTTCACCGATGATATATTTTCCAAAACTGCTGTAGCAATAGAATCATCTATAACAATACGAGGATGTATGGCTATTTCTGATTCCAACTTATGAGCTTTATTCACAGCAGCTCCAAAGAACATACTCCTACACGAGTCAACATAGGCATCACCGTATGATATTCCTCCTCGAAAAAGAATCTTTTCTTTGACAAATCGCAAGAATATAGGCTCACAATTACATAATGCCACTTTAAATAACTCATCCACGACTTTGCGCTCATCAGAAATTTCATCTGAATCTTTGAATCGATAAAAAATATATGCACAATCAGAAAAAGTGTATATCTTTCTAAAATACACAGTATGGGACATATCATTATTTCTGTTTTTTTCAAATTCTTCATGAAATATCTTATTAATTTGATAAGTTTCTTTAAAATCAGTTCTATTTTGGCTTCCAAGAATGTCCACAAATATAACTAGGTATTTAGAAAAACTGTTTGGTTCACTACTCATATAAATTCACCTCTACAACTTCAAATTTGCCTATGCTAGGCTTTACTTCATAAATATAATGGGATTCATTTAGCAACCCGTTAAATAGACATCTCTATACTTTAAATGCCCTCGTAGAATTGTGAGATTGATAGTCTAAATATTCAAATTTCTTTTATTTCCTCGTTTACAAACTTTGTAGCTAATTCAATAAAGTTTTGCGGAACTACATTGAATCTTCTGAAGTCTAAGCAGAACATATAATCATTTTCTATATGATACGACTCATCAATATACTTTCTTAATGCGTCGTTTTCTCTGCGTAAAGTCTTCCTTATACTAGCGTCAATTTCTGAATATAATCGTAAAACCATCATTTTATAAAATGGATTATCAACTTCTGCATACAATTTCAATATTTCTTCACGACCAAAATTCACTATTTCTTCTTCATACTTAAAAGAACCGATTGCATCACTTAAGTAATTTTCGCCACTAATTTTATCTTCATCGCTCATAGGGGTTTTTCCATCATTATCATAAGTGGGGAAACTTCGTCCATGTATTAAACTTGAAATGATGTTATATGCCATGCAATTTATCCTAGGTTCCTTTACTGTACCCTCTATGTATTTCCTTACACAAGAAATCCTAAGTTGCTTCGGTAAATGATAATCCGAATATACCTCTTTTAACAGGACTGCCATTGGATATAAATCTTGTCCTTTAATGATTGGTTTTTCATCTATGTCACCATCAACATTATACAGATAACTAGCATTTGCATCGGGTTTGTTTCCAACTTGTATATAATCTATTACAGGTTCAAAATCATGCGTTAATAACAAAACAGTTTTTTTATAGAAACTATTTTCGCCTATACCAGTCTTAAATAATCTATTCATAATCGCGTACTTCTTATTTGAATCAAATGAGGAAATAGGATCATCCAAAACGATTAAGTCTGCTTTACTATATATTGCCTCAAACATAAACAACAACAAAGCAAATGCATGCTTCTCCCCCCAGCTAAGATTATTATTAGGATCCTTTACTTCATATTTTCCTTCTGGATCTTTTTTACTGCATAAAACTGCTTTTGCTTCACCATGCTGTTCCATTGTAATATAGAAGTAATATGGATATCCAGCTTGCTCAAGAAATTCATTTACGTCCCCCTTCTGTGTTTCTATTTGCCTAGCCAATAATTTATTATACTCTGATACTTGTTTTTTTAACTCAATTATCATTTCTAATAAATCTGTTATCTGCTCATTGATGTTTCTTATTATTACATCAACTATTTCTGTTTCGAAATAAGCAATAATTGATGTATCTAATTTCATTTTTTCAATCTCAGTTTTAAATGTGTTTAAATTAGAAGTGTCAATCGAATAACCACTAAAGTGAGATATCCTATCTAATTTTCTATTTATATATGAAACTTGATTACCAAGTGCTTGCAATTCTACTTCCAATTCTTCTTTGTTAGCTTGATCCTCAAATAAGGCCATCAGTTTATTAACTTTATCTTCGTTTACATATTCCGAAATAGAATCAAAACATTTTTTCAAATCATCAACGAACTTAATTGCCTCTTTATCAAACTTCTCCTTGAATATTATTGAATATTGTTTTTTTTCAGGTGTATCTAATTGAGCACAAAATGGGCACTTTTCATGTTTGGAATATTCTTCAATTCCTTCATATTTCCATGCAGCCCATCTCACTTTACTTTCATCCTTAAAGAATGGTTCAAACTCTTTCAAAGCTTCCGGGGTTTTTGAAAATGATGTTTTTGAACTATCTAGAATCTGCTTTATTCCCACTTTGCGCATATCAAGTTTTTGGTCATTCGTTAATATAATTTGACTTAATATCTTATCTATCGCCTGTTTTAATCTACTAACACCATCTTGCTCAACTGCCATTTTTCTTATTTTCTCAAATTTTAAATCAATATTATTTTTTACCCTGTCGTATTCGTCAGTTCTAATAAATATTTCGAATGCATCTTTAACTAAATCTGTTTTTTGAAAAACAGACTTAGCTATATAATCGTTGTTAAAAACTTTAACATTAGTATATGGTATATCTGACACAAAAGGTTTGTCTTTAGTCTTTTTTATTTTGACCTCAAAAGGGGTTAATAAATCAAGTTTACCATTACAACTTTTCAAATCAATGGCCTTAGCTATTGTTGATTTTCCTGTTCCATTAAAAGCGTACTTAATATTAATCTCGTTCTCAATAATAGTAATTCTTGCATTCTCAATGTTGTTGCATTTTTTTATCTCTACAATTATCTCTCCCATTATTGCTCCCTTCGTAAAACTATAAAATAACGGTCATACTCCTTCAACTTCCCATAATTGCTATAACTAAAACTTGCCTGAACTGCTTGTTATTAGCCTAATAGGCATATAGAGTATATTTGGCTTTATTCATCAAACCTTCTGCTTTCAATAAACTCTTCATATTCCTTTTTGAGAATATCATCCCAATACTTAAAGTCTTTGTTAGGAAGTTTATTATCAAGTACCTTCCCTTGAGCCTTTTGGATAATTCTTTCGTCTAGACCAATTTTTTGAAAATAGTTAAGAAGCTTTTCATCATTCTTTTCAACTGCTAGCTTTACGAACTCATATATATAGTGAGTTTCAGGAAAGGCCTCTTTATTCGCAATATGATCAGCCTTCACAAGTTTAAAGTCAACATCAGATGATTGCATGATCTTTTCGATAACCATGTAGTCTTTATGATTAATAGCCTTCACTAACGCTTTGAAGTTATCCTTTATGTACAAACGCATATTATTATATTTTCGTTGTATTTTATGTAATACTGGCCCCCTTGCCTTAATGAAGCAATTTTCAAGCATTGCTGTATGAGTATTTCCACTCAAATCTTTAAGGGTCAATTTTAGTGTATAGTTATCATCCGCAGTTCCATCATCATCAAGGTTCAAAATTGTACAATGAGTAGAATTGAAATCAGTTAACAATGGTAGTATCTTTTCATCGTTCAGGTTAAAATAGGCACATAAATCAGCACCTTGATAACTCCCTATACCCATTACCCTATTATCACATATGAGGTTACCCTGTGAATCGAGTATTTCTAGTATTCCCCAATGAATTGTTACAGGTCTCTCAGTAAAATTTCTTACCATAACATCAATTTGACCGAGTGTAAGCTCATTATCTATTTTAGACTGGGTTTTGATTTGTATAGGTGCCACAAATAAAAGACCCCTGTAAAAGGAAACTTCAAATTTACCACCGGAGTATATTTTATCAAGGTCACTCCTGTTCATCGTAGTATTATAGCTACCTCTTCTAATAAGTAGTAACCCTTTATCTAATTTTTTACCTTTTTTCTGATATTCTTCCTTAAGTATATAGGGCCTGTCTTTATTTGAAGCCGGTATCTTAATAAATCCGAATATTAACTCCTGGTATTCAATACTACCAATTTCAATAGCTATTTCAGGTTCTACCTTTTCTGATAACAGTTTCTGATAACTGGCAGAGTCTAGTAAAGCATTTTGGTTTATACCTATCTTCTTTTTTGTCTTATCCTCGACTCCAAAGATAATATATCTGTCTCTTGAGCAATCGGCATTGGCAAAGGCTACTACATCTTTCAAGAAATCAATCAAACCATCACCGGCATAAGGCTCTCGTTTGAAATCTAGATATTCTCCTTCTTCATGATTTTCAATCAGATCAACTATAACAGTTCTTTCATCACATAAATTCATTTCTACACCTATCGTAGTCGTTTTATATCTTGCTCCTGGCAACTTATATATGTAAAATTCTACAAATGTTTCTATAATCCTTCATACCGATTTAGGTATTTTTTTCAGCAAATCAGTACTCTCTGGTTCTCTAGTTCACTTCGAAAACTATTACACCTTTATTTAGTCATGCGAAGTATGCCAGCTATACGTCGCAGGTAAGTCCTCCTAATTATGTGCTAGCCTAATTGGAATATGAATTATGGGAACTGAATAATCCTTCTCATTATCCTATTACCCCTTCCTATCTGGCAAGCATAATTAGGGTTTTACATACAAATTGTCCCTCCAACAATCAAAATAATTACCATTTTTTGCAAGGACTTTTTTCCTTTGCAATCTCCATAAGTTAAGCGATGTAAATAATTATTAACAGCTTCAATATTTGTATAGATTTTGTTCTCCTCAGGTATCGGTAATGATAGCAGTCTGCTTTCATTCACAAATAATGGACTCGGATATCCACCTGCTCCAGAGTCAAAACCTTTTCAACTTAAGATAATTCTCATATAATCTCCTTTTGTAGCGCCACACAGTGCCATCCCATTAACCATCCATTTTTACAGATTAGCCACTGGTTCTCCGGTATGCCTCTGGATGGTTCACAAGTTGGTTCCTTTTTGCACCAGTTGGATATTATGCTTAAAATTTCTATTTACGCAACCACCAATTATCCCTCTGCTAACCTTAATAAACATAATGGGCAGTTCATACTACATAAATAAACCACAGGTTATGCACATAATATATATCGCATTATTTGTGAAACAATATTTGTTTTCTCATGGTTATAGAACTTTATCCATATAAATCAGATGATTTGAGGACTTGCATCAATGTCAGCGGTACGCCTGCTTTTTAACAGATAGCAACATGATTTATCTTCAGGAATTGCTATATATTTTGAGCTACACTTATTAGTTAATAAATCAGCTTCCTTGATTAAACGGAACTGCCAATTAGGTATCGAGTCCTGCTTCTGAAATTCATTTATAATTTGATCCAAATCCTTATCAACAAGAAGTAGTATTAACTTCTTAAAATAGTTATTATAATCTTGATAACCTATGTAATACTCAATCTCTCTAAACTGAACAAACAGTCTACGTTTATCCGCCTTACCTGCGTTCCAATACGACCACCAATAATTATAAAACTCATAGTTCCCATCCACTTCTATAGTTAGCATACATCTTCGCAGCTTATCCAGCATATCTGAAGAGCCATCACGATATTCTATATTAAAGTATTTTTCGAAAACTTGTTGGACTTTTGATAGAGTATCAAAGTTAATTTCCGAAATATTAAACTTGAACCCAGAGCATTGCAATGGAAAAGCAATCTTTCCACGCAATAATTCATTGTCTTCGGTTTTGTGAATAAGCATTTTATATTCGGGATGCTCAATTATAATTTGTGACTTAAGTTCTTCTTCCCGCATTTGCTCTTTTGCAAAAGAGGATTTTATATTGTTGGATGATAAAAATTGATATATATTTTCGCAACCTTCAGACATCTCTTTTATGAGATTTATTGCACCTGAGAACGCATCAGGACTTCTTACAATAGTTGGTCGTTTGCCTTCAACTGTTATATCGGCTCTGGAAACAATGTTTCTTACTACTCGCATCCAATCCAAAAACATATCAATATCAATATTTTCATGATGAAGAAGCAAATACTCTGTTTGTGCAAAAAACAAAACCTTATGAGTGTACGAGGTATCAGCTCCAACCATAATTTGATTTAATATACTATTATCTGATTGATGACTCCACATATTTAAATTTACATTGGGGACGTGTTTGTTTTCTACTAACTTGGAATACAACTCATAACAATCATAAATATATCGAAAAACTTCTGCATTTATATATATAATTAGTGATCTATCACAATTATTATCATTTAATCTTTGTAAAATTTCTGCACGTTCAGTAGCTTTTAGATTTAAAGACTTTCCGGATGAAATTTTAAACATTGATAAAGTAGTGATAAAATTCATATGAAATTCGTCTACAGTATCTTTTTGTCTGAAATTGCGCCATACAAAATCAGTCCAAGCGGTATCTATTTTATATGAAAACTTTGATATTTCCTTAGAATCCACTTCCCATTCTTCTTTTTGTGACTTATTTTGGAGTTCTGCTTTCAGGTTTTCAAAGGGAGTTAGTAATTTACCTCGGGCATTCATTTTAATATATAGGTCATCGGACAATCCAAATTGTTCAAGTATGAGCAAATGAAATGTTATTAATCTCTTTTTCGATAGACTTTCCCATAAATTATCGACTCCGTTAAATAGCTGGTGTATATTGTCGATAGCGTTTAGCATTGAGCGAATCGTAGGGTCTTGGTTCCATGATGTGAAAAACCATTCTGTATTTTTTATGATATTACTTATGCTTTCCTCAGTATCCAGTATAACCATTGGGTGTGATATAAGCGCTTCACAAAAACGGCGAGAAGACAACCTTGTTTCATACGAAAATTTTAATAAGAGATCTCTAATTTCAGATTTTGTAGCACAGTCTTTGTTAAATGCATACCAATGTATTAAGTATAATGTAGTTAATCTTTGCTGACCATCTAATGGTTGAAAAACATCATTTATTATATTTCCATACACGAAATCTAAGTTTATCAATACATTATTTACAATGCTATCTTTTAACACCTTCAAGAAATTCAAGCATATTTGTTCATTTTCTTTTCTTCCTTGTGCATAATCTCTCTGAATAATAGGTATTTTCACTTCGTGTCTATTAAGCAACTCATAAAAACTAAGTATATCATCATTCTGCATCACAGCCATCCACCTCCATATATTCCGATAATACTCTAATTAAATCTTTCTCATACATTTCTCTATCTTCTTGACTCCAAAATGATATCTTAGGTGGGTAATCGCTAAAATATTTCAAAAAAGTATTTTTAGTACATAGTGGAACAAACTCACCACTCTTATCCAAATCAATTATACGTTTTCTTTTTAATGGGAACACGGCATTTTTGTAACTCTTATTTGTAGATTCATCTAATAATGCTAAATTAGAAATACCATTGATATCGTCATTGGACATATGCTGATTAAAGTGATCTGTTATTTTATAAAATAAAGGAATAAAAACATCATCATCAAACGTTGAATTTAAAAGGCACGCACCTATTTCTGATATTAAATTAGATGATTCGGGTTTTTCGTTATCAATATAACATCTCACATCACTCAGCCAGTCATTACGATTGTTTTGAGGAATAGTTTCCTTTATTGATGCTATGTGTTCCTTATTCCATTTTAATAATTTGAAAGTATCAAAGGGGAAATAAGAACCATCATGGCTATTTTGAAGCATTGTTAGTATGTTGTATAGTAGTAATACGCTATTTGTATGTTTATCCTCATAATCAAGATCTAATAAGCAATCTTTACGATAAAAATCTTTAATAATACAATCTAAGTAATCAATGAAAGCATTCTTCTGCATTATAGAAGATTTTTCATACAATGCTTTTACATCAACAATTTGTGTGTTTAATATAAATCCTATCTTGTGGTATAAAAACCGATTATTAAACCATTCATTAAAGCGCTGATAGTGAAATTGGACATCTTCCCAATTTTGCTTCATATCTTCTTCTGATTTATTATTTAATTTTAAATTGAAATATCTAAAAGTAGCATATCTATCTACATTATCACATTCTTTCATTAAATCAAAAATATATTCAATTCTATTTTCAGTAACATACTTATCGCTTAAGAAATACCAGAATTTATTATTTTGCAAAGCATTTTCAATATTATCCCATTCGTTAGCAATCTCAATTTGCCTTAGTCTCAATCGCTCATTATTTTCTGAATGGAAATTAGAATTGTTTAAAAATAAAGCCTTTATTAACTCGGAATTCGTTAGATTGATTTTTCCGATATTTAGCCTCGTAAAAACTGATATTGTATCTTTTTCCATAGTTTCATACCAAATAACTTTTGAACTGAATTTAAATTTCGACCTGTACATACTTTCGTCAAAATTATTACCTCTACTTGAAAACCAAGTATGAATCGAAGCATAGGCATTATGTATATGAAAAAAATCAATGTTGTCATTATTTTCTGTTTCTGGATTTTGCAGAAACTCTTTGGACTTTTCACGTGTTTCATACTCTATTGAAAACAAATTATCTCTTCTGGACTCTATGTAACCTTGATTTAAATAGTGTAAAATAAGATAAATAGTAGTTAATCGCTGCTGCCCGTCAATCACTTCATATGTATTGTTTTCTTTTCTTTTTACCACAATTGGCTGAAGGCAATACCATGTTTTTTCATCTGTTCCGTTAACTTCTCTGGGAATAAACTCATCTATATCATTTAGCAAATCAGTTACCTCTTGCGCTGTCCAACGATAACCTCTTTGATAAGATGGGATATAGAAAGAAAACTGTAGTAACTCGTTAACAGTTTTTAATGTAATAGCATTTTTCATAATTCTCTACACCTCTTTCGTATATTTTATTACAAATTTATAAATGACATCTTCACCCTATAATTTCTAAATCCTAAGATATAAATTTAGTTAACTTTATATCTTCTATTCAAAATATCACCTGACCAATTTCACATTATTGCTATTAACAAATACATTTCTAATAGACTTTAGTTTACTAAAAGCGGACATCTATCTCAGAATACTTTATATCAAACTGCTTTTCATATGAAAGCCCCAATAAACTAATCAGTCCTGCTTTAGCAAGTTCCTTTTCCATCATTGGCGCTAATATGATTTGATCCATAGCCTGCTTAGGCTCAAAGCTAAGCTCCCTAAACGGAATGATAACCCCATTATTTCCTACACGATGATTTAACTTGAAGTTTTCTCCAGAAAATTTGCTATCTACTTTTACTATAAAACGATATTCATCTTCACTCTCAAACGCGTGGTTTTTAAAAAACAGACACCGTTCTTGCAAAAATTCAGATAAACTATCTTGATACTGGTTAATGAAAATTTCTTCTGGGTCGTATTCATTACCATTATCGTCAGAAAATTTATGTCCTTTATTTGCTTTTAATTTTTCATTATATTGAGCATCAAGTAATTCTATCTTCTCTTTTACTTGTTTAATTTGCTCCTGCTCATCATAAATTACTTTACCATGCACTAAAGTTACGTTTGGTAAAGATATAAAAAGATTAACAAAGGATTCAATATCAAAACGTATATTATATCCTACGTAATTTCCGTTTTTCGTAAAATAGTTCCACATATTATGACTATCTGCTTTAAGTGATGTACAGAATAAGTAATATCGAGATTTTGTAAACCCTATAGAAAATGGTTTGCCATCTTTTGGTTCGCTCATCTCTAATGATTCATAAGGTGTCATAAGTATGTCCGCAAATTTCTCTGATTCATTAATGTCTTTTTGATTTGATGAATCTAGCGCTTTGATTAGCACCTTTTTAATGTAAACATATTCTGATTTGTCATTCATAAATTGACAATCAGTAAACCATAATTTTCCATTTTGAATTATTGAATATAATCCCATTGGAGATGTGTAATGGTAAGTTTTCTGATCTGTCTTTGTATGTTTTATAATACTGTTACCGTTAAAAAAGAAAATATTATTTTTATATATCATTACTATCCTCCTACTTAAATTATTATTTTATCTTTACGAATATTTAATTGGTCTTACCAGCGTTCTTCCTAACTTACTACATTTGCTAAATTTAAAATGCTTATCCTACTAGGTGCTTGAATTATAAATTTTGACTACATTTCTAAAGAAATACTTCCCTCTGTTCTTTCACTGTTGAATTCCACACTAAACCCAAATTTTTTATAGAAATGCTCCAATCGATCAAAATGATCTTGATCCACAGGAGATAGCCATCCAGTAATTTTGCTATATCTGTGTTCTTTCGCAAAATCCATAAGCGCCTGCATAGCTAATGAACCACACCCTAAATCAATTTTATCAATCTGGATATCTCCAATATTTAAAACTCCATCTTTTAGTACTGCCGTTAAAACAGATCTTTTACCATTAGTATGATAAAGCTCTACTTTAATAAATTGTAAACAATTACAAATGACAACACCAACGTAATTTCCTTTTTTGTCCTTTTGTAATCCTTTATATTCTCTACATTCATCTGAACTAATTAAGTCATTTATTTTTGTTATTAATCTTCTCTTTTTCCTATCAATTAAAAATCCAATCATGATATATTTCCTTTCCTACTGTATATACATTTTTATTTCTGTCAATAACTTTACTGAGGTGTTATTATGCAATCCAATAAAACTTGTCCCCTACTTGAACAGTATTAGGCTATTTAGTCGTAATAAAAGGTCGCTCAGAAAACACTATTCTTGAGTACCGTACCGATTTACTCATGTTTTTCAATTATGTTCTAGGCACACGTAGTATTCCTATTTGCAATAACAATTTGCTGTAGTTGATCTTACTTTTATCAAATCAGTAACCTTAAACGATATGTATGCTTTTATCACTCATTGTCAAACAATCCAAAAGGCATCTGCAGGAACAAGAGCCAGAAAGATAGTATCTATCCAGCAATTTTGGAAGTACCTTAAAACAAAAGTACACCTTATTGATAACAATATTGCCGAAGAACTCGAAACCCCAAAGCTTCCAAAACGAATTCCCAAGTACCTTAATTTAGAGGAATCTGTCCGTTTACTTATCGAATGTAAAAAATCGGCCAGAGATCATTGCATAATTACTATCTTTCTTAATTGTGCTTTACGATTATCTGAATTAGCCAGTTTAAATATTGACCAAGTAGGTTGCGACGTATTAAGTGTAGTCGGAAAAGGCAACAAGGAACGTAAAATCTTCTTAACCCCTGCAGCCAAAAAGTCAATAAATAACTGGTTGCAAATACGTAATACATTAAATGTAAACTCTAAAGCACTCTTTATTTCAAGGAACAATAACCGTATCACTACACGAGCTGTACAAAACATTGTTAAGAAGTATGTTACTTTATCAGGTCTTAACCCTTCTACAATATCTGCCCACAAGCTCAGACATACAGCAGCAACTCTTATGTATAAATATGGCAAGGTAGATCTTCGTTCTCTTCAACAAATTCTTGGTCATGAAAGTGTGGCTACAACTGAGATCTATACTCATATCGATGAGCATCAATTACAGTCTGCTGTGAATTCAAATCCACTTGCTATGATGTTTAATTAAGCCTATTATCTAAGTGCCTCCTTGCATATGTGGATAACAGGCAGTTGGTTAATTACCCATAAATAAACTTATTGTTTAGATGAATATTCAACTACCTGTATGCCTCTAGGTAAATGAAAAAGCGTCAAGTACTTGTTATAAACTGTACTATCCACTGGCTCGTGAGGCGATTTGTCACTAAGAATCTGTGGAAAATTAACTAGCCAAGCCATTGAAATCCAAGAAATTGTATCATTTATTAAACTACAAAACCTCTCAAACTCTGTTTCAGAGAAGTTTGGCTGATTAGTACTCATGTTCATACTGTTAGTAGGAGACTTATCTTCAGGTGCAAACGGTCTTCCATGAGTAAAATTACATAAATACTTAAAATGTCTATATACTTCATCTATAATTTTACATGAGTATTGATTGTCAAAGTTTTTCACATAATTTTGTTTTGAGATATAATCTTTCGTTGTCCCCCAATTTGGTGTTTCTTTGTCTCCTCTATCCCATTCTACAAAATAAGTATAATAATTGCCTTCATCAATATTTTCATTTTCCCGCAGCTGAAAATATAGCGATACAATGCTCATTTCCAAAGCATTCCGTAAACAAACTCCTGAGGTTTTATAAAAACCTGTTGCATTATTCCAAATAGCAGCATTCAAATCATCAATAACATCATTAAATGTCCAATTTACTATTTCATCATCTGTGCTAATACTGCTATCATTAATACAATGATATTGTCGAATAAAACTAAATAAAGTTTCTACCTTCGCATATAAATCGTATATTTTCTTCGCCCTTTGAGGAACAAAAATAGTATCATTATAAGATTTCATAGCCAAGTCACTAAGATTTGTACCTATATTAGCCATAATGTAATTTTCTCCTTATCTTCTTGTTATTAGCCTAATTGGATATTGTTTAAACTATATTTATTAGCCCACTAGCTTCAGCACTCAGTAAATACGCGATTGGATTATTTCTCAAAAGGGAATTTGTTTTATGGATTTTTTCCACAAATGGTGAAATCTTAATAAATCCTTTTCCGCTAACAAAACTGTTAATTATTTTTTGTGGTGAATTTAAAAACGAATCAATTGTATTCATTGTGAATTCAATATTATTTTCTCTTAATACAGCTTTCAAATCACTAATTTGTAATAACATTTCTTTTTCATATTTCTCAATCTTTTCTCGATACTCTCTCAAATCATTAATCTCACTTAATGATTTTTGCATACTGCTTAATGAAATTTGAAATCTACTCAATTCATCTTTTCTTTGATTCTTAAACTTCAAAATGTCGTCAATCGAAGTAGATTCGGTGGGTACTGGTAATATATCTGAAATACTAAATTTAAGTTTTAATGCTATATCATCATTAATAACCGGTTTATAAACCAATTCTTTATAATACAATTTATTTGTTACTGTGGAATATAGTGATTCTCCATATGTTGACGCATATTCTGCTAGTAATCCCATATATATTGCTGCAACTTCTGCCTCTACTAATAATATATCTCTTTCCTCTTTTGCAAGTTTTTTCTCAATTAAAAATTCTTTAACATCATAATCTAATTTTGATATATATAGTTCCCACCATGAATGGGGACTGTGACCATTCTCCACTTCTTTTAATGTTTCTATATTTTCTATTCTTTTTAACATTTCTGTGCGTATTGGTTTTCTATACTCACGAAGTATTTCTGATGCATATGATTTCTTATATAAACCCTCCGATTCCAAATAATCCATTACAGCCAATGATTCATTCCAATTCTGATCATCACTATTGTAATATTCAAATTCATCTGGAACAATTGTGCTTACTTCTTCACTATAAAAAATATATTTCTTTAACTCACTTAAAGGAATAGCGATACTAGGATAATATAATAATTTCATTAGCTCCTCCTCAACTATTGTTATATTTAAATTAATCTTGAGTAATATTGAGTTGCCCATTACACCCATAATGCAGTTTTCATTTGGTTTTATAAACAGCCACTTCCATACTACCCCTTATCTTACCAAAATTCAACATTTTTTGTGATACTATATTACAACTCAAATTACTATCTATCAGCTAGTAATTAAGTTAATCTCTTCATATTAAAATCTAGATTTTTCATAGTTATACGGAATACTTGTTCCAATAACTACGTCTTCTATTTTTTCAATTATCAGCCAATCATCCATATTACTTTGGTGGTCAAATTCTAATGGAGTTATTTGCTGAACATTACTAAATTCAACTAAACAAATACATTTCTTATGCCATCTTATTTTTTGTTTTTCTGATAAATTAAGTTTATCTTGATTTTCTTCTAGCACTCTATTAATTTCATCTTCTGATAATTTCAAATAGTTTTGCACACCAGCAACAGTAGCAGTGGCTGATATTAGTCCTGTACCTTTCTTCATGAAATATAATGTCTCACCTTCAGAGACTCTGCTATGTGGTATTTTTCTACCTGCTGCTGCTCTGATAACCATAGTTTTAGTTCTATCAAGAATTTTTTCTAAGACCTTTTCTTTATCATCACAATATACCATATGTACCATTTTAATTTCTCCAATCTTAAATACAGTTTTATCCACTTCCATACTACCCCTTATCTTACCAAAATTCAACATTTTTTGTAATACTATTTATAACTCAAATTACTATCTATCAGCTGGTAATTAAGTTTATTTCTATATATTTTTAAAATTCTAATATTTTCATTTGTAAAAATTAATGTTCTGGCATATAATAAAAACAGAACACATGTTCTATTATGTTGTATTGAGGGATAGTTATGGAAAAAGTAATTTTGCACTCAGATCTTAATAACTTTTATGCAAGCGTTGAATGTTTATATCAGCCAGAACTTAGGGATAAGCCTGTAGTGGTAGGTGGTAGTGTTGAGCATCGGCATGGCATCATCTTAGCAAAAAACAACAAAGCAAAGTCATTTGGTATCAAGACAGGTGAAGCCATCTGGCAGGCAAAACAAAGATGCCCAAACCTAATTGTTATTCCTCCGAATTACGAAAGATATCTCAAGTTTTCTAAACTTGCAAGGGAAATATATAGTGATTATACAGACAAAATTGAGGCTTTTGGAATCGATGAGAATTGGCTTGATGTGACTAATTCTACAAAGCTGTATGGGGATGGTGAACACATCGCAAATGAAATACGTGAACGTATGAAAGCTGAGACGGGCCTCTCTGTTTCGGTTGGCGTATCCTGGAACAAGGTCTTTGCTAAGCTTGGAAGCGATATGAAGAAACCAGATGCAGTTACTGTGATAAGTCAAGATAACTATAAAAGCGATGTGTGGCCACTTCCTGCAAAAGAACTTTTGTATGTCGGTCCATCCACCTGGCGTAAGCTTACAAAAATCGGTCTTTACACAATAGGTGATATCGCAACCGTTTCACCAGCCGTCTTAAAAAGTTTACTTGGTAAATGGGGCGAATACCTATGGAGTTTTGCTAATGGCCTAGATAGTACACCAGTAGCACTTATAAGTAATGAAAGTATAGTCAAGGGAATTGGTAATAGCATGACTACGCCTCGTGATTTGGAAACTAATGAGGATGTTAAAATACTGCTTTATGTGCTTTCTGAAAGTGTGGCCGAAAGACTTCGAAAGCACTACTTTAAATGTAAAACAATACAAATACATGTACGTGACAAAGAACTTGTGACTATAGACAGGCAGGCTAAATTGATTACCCCTACTTTTATCAGTGGCGAAATTGCAGAAAAAGCATTTGAAATATTTTTAAAGAACTGGACTTGGGATAAACCTATACGTTCAATCGGTATAAGGGCTACCGATCTTGTAGCAGCAGATACTTATACCCAGCTAAGTCTCTTCGACGATGAGAATATTAGGGTTAAAAAGGAGTTCTTGGAGAAAAGTATTGATGATGTTAGAAGTCGTTTCGGACATTATGCTGTACAAAGGGCTTTACAGTTAATAGACAAAAAGCTAAATGCTAACCCAATAGAAGAAAATATTATTTTCCCTGTATCTTATTTTAGATAGGAAGGAGATTTGTCTTGCGTAAGGTTTATATTAATGTTACTTCTACTTATACTAAGGATGGAACTCTTCTCCCAATATACTTTTTATGGGAGGATGGTATGAGATATGATGTAGATAAAGTATTTGATTTTCAGAAAGCTGCCAGCCTAAAGGTTGGTGGGCAAGGGATAAGGTATCGGTGCAGAGTTATGAATAAAGAAGTGTACCTTTTTCTAGAAGATAATAAGTGGTTTATGGAAGGAAAATGATTTATATTTATTATTAAAATGTTTGGAAGGTATTTCGTTGTTTATTCAGGTTATAAAGCAGTTGGGAGTGATTATTATGGTTCCATTCGGCTTCGAAAGAAGAGAGCAGGAAAATCAAATTGAAAACCAAGCACAAGAGCCACAATATAAGCGAGTCTATCTTAATGTTACAGCAATACGGACTAATACTGGAAAACTAATCCCTAGATCATTTGAGTGGGAAGGCCAAACGTATAAAATCAATCAGGTATTGAACTCGTGCAATGGTCAAAGCCTAAAGCAAAAGACAAGTGCCCAAAGGTTCTATTGCAGGTGTGGAGATAAAAAATTTCAATTGTTCTTCGAGGATGGTGGGTTTGGAAATCAAAGGTTTTACATTGAATTGAAAGACGGCTAATGTTACAGTATAAATATATTAAGGAAAATAAATCCAGGAGGAAAAATTAATGTGTGGACGTTATGCTGTTTTCACTGAGGAAGAAAATGAAGAGCTCAGAGAAATTATAAATGGTATAAATGAGCGTTACAAAAATGATGCATCGAAAACTGGTAATACTACTGAGCTGAACCTTATGAAAACTGGTGAAATATTCCCTACTAATATTGCGCCAGTAATTACTGGTCATTTGGAGGACAAAAGAGTCGTAAACCTTTTCAAGTGGGGCTTCCCCCACTACATGAAATCTAGTGCAGTAATTATTAATGCAAGGTGTGAAACTCTGCAGGAAAAGCCTACTTTTAGAAAACTTCTAACTAATGGCAGATGTCTTGTTCCTGCTAGTGGATTTTATGAATGGAAGTCTATTGACCAGCACAAGGAAAAGTACTTAATTCGTCCGACAGGCAAGGAATTAATGTACTTTGCTGGCCTATACAATAACTTTATTGATAAAAACGGCCTTTCCTTCACCAGCTTTGTCATAATTACTACTGAGGCCAATAACCAAATGTCGCAAATTCACACTAGAATGCCAGTGATTTTGAGCAATTCGGAAGCAGCGGCCTGGATAAATTCCAGCAGTGTAGATAACACAAGCAATTCAGACTTTGCTAAACGCACAGAGAATTCTGGCAGTTCAGACGTTCTTAGCAGTGCAGGTATAGCTTATAATCCAAGGATTCCTGGAGCTGCTGGCATTGCCAGTATTCTAAGGCCATACAGTAGTGAGTTAATATTTGAAAAAGTCGGATGATACTGTAATTTTATGAGTATTTCTTATAGCATTACAGTTTCTGTCCCTTCCATATTAACAATTTTCCCACCCTTTATTACTGAGATGGGGCCATGCCCACCACAGATAATGCAAGGCTTTTGGTTACTGTTACCAATCTCCTCTGCTAGACTGGTAACCTGCTTTCTCATTTCTGTAGCCTTCACAGAATCAGAATTGACACTTCTCATTAGGTATGGCGCAAGAGAATTAAACTCTGCTCTTTGGGGAGTAAATCCACTTATGTTAACTAGAATGTCCCCTGTAAAAGTAATTCCATATTTTCTGCACACAAAAACCATTTCACCACTCACATGGCCTCCACTACCCTCATAAACCTCAAATTCAAGATCTCCAACAGTGAACTTTCCTATTTGTAATAGGTCCTTATGTTCCTCGGGTGTACCATCATCCAAAACATCAAATAGGTCTGTACTTGGAGGAATATATCCTGAAATAATTCGGCTCAGCTTGCTGTAGCCTAATCCAATATCATTAAACTCCCTGTTATCTGGAATCCCCATGTACTGCCGATTTAAGCTATCCGCACTCTTTTTGTTAAGACAGATCTTTATTCCTTCAAGTTTGGATAAAAGGCCACAGTGATCAACATCCGAATGTGTAATATATACTCTTTTAATCCTTTTTTCCCAATTATTAAACAGTTTACTAAAAACATCAAACATTTCATTTGAGTATATAGCATAGCCTGTATCTATAAGCACAAGCTCATCAGTGGTCTCCAGCACATAAGTATTACTACCGCAGGGTGGTTCAATACTGTAAAGAGTAACCGAATCGCTGATTTTAACTTTTTCAATATCTGCATTAAAATTACTGCCTTGATGTTGACTTATGAAATATGCAAACCTGCGTATATAGTCAAATACCTTATCAGGGTTTTCGCCTTTATCCTGAAGCTTTTGCATAATTCTGTTGGACTCTGATATGAACTCCATTGTTGTTTCAGTGCGAAGCTGCAGAAGCTTTTGCATCTCATTTGCAAGCCGGATATAGAAAATCGTATTGTCCAGATTTTTTTCAGAATCGTCATAATCAGTGATATCAATCTGATAAACTTCACTTATATCATCAAGTAACATTTTGATAATTTTTGGGTTTTCAATCAGTAGTCCCATTTTAAAATTCTGGTATTCAGAATTATTAGTACTTGAGTTCATATATGAAATATTGATACCATACCTATCAAGAATTCTAAGTATAGGCAACACAGCCCCTGGCACATCTGGAATTTTAATATTAACTACAACTACTCTGATCTCAGAAATCTTATCGTTAATATAACCTACATTTCCTAATTCCTCTGCAATTTCAGATAAATCTTCATCTGTTGCTTCAACGTCAATAAATAGAGTGTGTAGATCAACAGCCTTGTTATAACTCACACGAACAATATTACCATTATGCTTTGCTATGATTTTTGATGCAAGCAGGAATGCTCCAGTCTTATCTGGCATGCTTGTTACATACGTTTTCCTTGGCATATGAACCTCTCCCAATTCTTACATTTGCTCTTACTCTTGTTATTAGCTTATTCTTATTACTAGCTTACACTTAATTAATATATAATACTAATATTATAACTCACGATTGGGAATTCAATCCATCAGTTGCTTGTCAAGCAACTTTGTTTTTAACCAACTAAATATATTTTTTATTCTTGGATAGATAACGCTCTACTTCATCATATAAACCGCTTTGATTAGAATATTTAACATAGTTTCTTATCGTTCTCAACCATTCTATTGTAGAAGGCTTAACACTTTTTAAAGCACTCAATAAATCCTCCTGCTTTATATTCCTTTCATCTCCAGTTGATAATATTTCTATTAAAACATTCTCAGTTGCAGTTTCTATAACATTCTCTATATCGGCACCTGAAAACAGCTCACTTTCTCTGGCAAGAAGTTTAAAATCTATTTTTTCACAGGGTTTCCCCTCCATTTTCAGTCTGAAAATAACCTCTCTTGCTTTGATATCTGGTGGAGCAACAAAAATCGTCCTATCAAATCTTCCAGGCCGTCTTAATGCCGAATCCACATCCCAAGGCATATTTGTAGCTCCAATTATCAAGATTCTTTCAGTATTAGAATCTATTCCTTCAATCTCAGAAAGCAGTTGATCCACAACAGATCGCATCATATCATTACTTGTTTTCGCTCTATTAAACCCTACGGTATCAATTTCATCAAAGAAAAGTATGCATGGTTTATGTGATCTTGCTACAGAAAATATATCTTTTATATTTTGAGCACTTTGTCCAAAATACGGATCAAGAATATCGGTAATATGTACCGGCTTGAAAATGGCACTGCATTCACCCGCAGTTGCTCTAGCGATAAATGTTTTACCACAGCCAGGAGGCCCAAAGAGAAGTAACCCTCCTCCAGATTTCTTTTTAAATCTTTCAAATAATCCTGGCATTAAAAATGGCTTGATTATTTTCATTTTGATTGCACTCTTTAAATCATCAAGTCCACCTACATCATCAAATTTTATTACTGAAAGGTCAGGTTTTAAATTCAAATTATCTGAAGTGTTTCCTCCCCTTATAATTCGTAGCTTTCCTACTTCATCATTATCTTCTTCATTTTCATCTTCATTTACATCTGCATCTTCCTGAAAATTCTCTTTTGGCTTAGTTATTTTCTTTGTACTAACCTCTGCAATTTCTTTCATAATTTTTTCTAACATTTCACCTTCAGCATATTGTAAAGCATCTGAAAACGTAGCGATGGACTCCTTAAACATGTCTGCATCTTTAAACTCTATCCCAAGTAAATATTTCAATTCCATATTTTGTGGATCTTCATCACACATTTTTTTAATAAGTTTAATTTTATCCAAATCAATGTCCTCCTAAAAGTGAACTAAGTCTTCTTTATAAAATGATTATAAATAGGGCGTGATAGCCATGACCAAATAATAAGTAAAAAAGCACAAATATAAAAGCTGATTATAAATATAATAGCTAACTGAGAATTAAGCGCTGCAAGTACTATAAAAATAAAAAAAGTGATAAGTGGAATAACCATAAACCTTATAACTGGATGAATTTTTGAAAAAATCCTATTTGGGAAAAAAATAAAATGATTGATTTCGTCAAGCGAACTGAGCAGTTCCAAAATATACTCACTAGTAGGTTCTAGTAAAAAAGCCTGCCTAAAGTATTCCTTTGAACTTTTGAATCTGTTGTTTTTATAATCAGTTAGACCTAATTTTATAAGCTTTTGAACCTCATCAGAGGAGGCTTCTATATATTGTCCAATGGCCTCATTCTCATCCTTTTTCCCACCATGTGTATGTTGAAAATAGTATTTATAATGCAATACAATGGAATTATCAGGCTCTAGCGTAGTTGCTTCAAGCATAACTTCATTTGCTTTCTTTTTATAACCACATAGTAATAAGAGATAACTATATTCAGCAAGTGTTGTTGCATCCTGAGGATCTAGTTCTAACGATTTAAGGAAAAAACCCTCCGAATTTTTATAAAACTTTGTCTCTCTAGATATCTTCCCTAACAGTCTATATACATCTACTGCCAAATATGTAGTTATAATATCGTTACAGATTTGATAGGCATCGTCATACTTATCAAGCATATAAGAGCTACTTGCAAGCAAATACTTTGCTGAAATATCCTCAGGGTTTAATGATAATATTTCTTTCAGTATTGGTTCAGCCTGTTCAAACCTTTTCATATCAAAGTATGCTATAGCTTGGGTCCGCTTCATTTCCAAAAAATCATCACTCATATTAGGCCTCCATAAAACAATTTAGAAACTCCAATTTCAAATAAAAAGTAAACAATAATACAAATACCTGCCCACTTAAATATCGGTTGCATATTACCAGTCAAATGTAATACAATTTTGTAGTTTCCTCTATATAGTAGGTATGTAACGCCTAGAAGTAGAAATGAATAAAGCTTCTCAATTACTAAAAAATTGCTTTTATAATTTTCCCATTTTAAAAAGATAGGATTTTTATTTTCTTCATCAGTAGACTTATCTGTGTTGCTTTTATTTTTAATGTCTTGAATATAGCTTTCACCATTAGCCTTATAACTTTCTTTCAATTCCTGACTGTTGGCATTAAAATAGGAGCCTAAAATTGAAAACTTTATAATAAGAAGTAATATAGATAAAGCAATAATTAATATTATTGTTATTTTTTTTGCTCCGAGCCAAAGACAATTTCTCACACATAAAATAAGTGTAGGCAATAGTCCAAAGAAAACTGCAATAACAAATAAATAGTATAGCTTGAAGGATTTTAATTCTTCACCGTCATTCATTTCAACTACAGGCGTTAAAAGGTATTCTTTATCCATATTATCCCCACAAAATAAATTTATTTTCTATTAATATATTTTCTTAAATTATATATTGCATATTATAACATGAATTACAAATAAGCACCTACGATAAAAGTAGATGCTTTATAATAAAGCTTTATACTATTTTATTTTTACATTATTACTCTTAAGCTTAAAATAAAGCCAAGTGAGTTCATTTAAAATAAGGTAAGCTGCTTATCATAATAACCCTGCTTGTAAGCATTTATAATATCTTTCATTTTATACAGCAACCCAAGCCTTTCACATTCCCGCTTAACCAAGTATTTTAGCTGGTTTGCATTAGGTGAATGACATTCATAGGAATTGCCATACTGCTTTAAATATTTTTCTTTAAGGCTTGGGAAAAGCTCATCTAGCTTATCAAAATACCATTCTCGCTGGTTTTGTCTGAGAGTCACACCAAAAGCAGGATATATGAATTTTGCACCATTTTCATGTGCAAGCCGAATAATACCACTTATATTTTGTTCATTATCCTCAATAAACGGTAAAATAGGCATCATAAGAATACCTGCAAAAACACCATTATCAGACAGCTGTTTAATAGCAGCAAACCGTTTTGAGGATACTGTAACATTAGGCTCGAGCTTTTTACATAGTTCATCCTCGCAAGTAGTTACTGTCATCTTAATCAAGACAGGAGAATGCTGTTTTATCTCTTTTAGCAGGTCTATATCTCTTGTTACTAAATCACTTTTTGTAGCTATAGAAGCTCCGAAGCCATAGGTATTAATCAGTTCTAGAGCGCCCCTTGTCAGTTTGTATTCCTTCTCAAAAGGGTTGTATGGGTCGCTCATCGCACCTGTCCCTATCACTCCAGTTTTGCGTTTTGACTTAATATCACGATAAATTAAGGCAAGAGCATTTTCCTTGATTCTTACCTCATCAAAATTGTCCACATGATAGCACTCACTACGGCTATCACAGTAGATGCAGCCATGGCAGCAACCCTTGTAAATATTCATGTTGTAGTTGTTTCCAAACCAGTTATTATTTTCGCAATATCCAGATATAATTGCTTTTGCTGGTATAAACTCCATTTAAAGCCCCTTTTCATCAAGGAAATTAATAAATTTTTTATCACTAAAAATTTCATTTGTAATAAATTTGCCATCAAAAAATACACTGTAAGTTGTAAAGGGTGCAGGTGCATTTTGTGCTTGTTCTTTAGTTTCAATTTTATGAACTGAAAATTGTATGCTACGCTCTTGCGAAATGGCCTGAAGCAATGGAACGTATTTAGCATTGTAGGGACAATGATTTGAATAATATAATACGATGCCTTTTTCGTTGATTGCTTCCTGTTTGACACTCTGCTTGAATTTTGGAACTTCTGCTGTTTGGTCGAAAGGTAAATACAATAATTCATAATATGGATCACAAGTATCCGCAACTTGAAAACCTTTATATTTTAAAAATTTAGGGTCAGACAAAAATGGCATTTTCTTTTTGGATGATAATGCAACTATTCCTTTCTTGCCTTGTTTCTTTGTGTCATTAATGCATTCATTCAACAACCCAGCTGCATAGCCCTTTCCTTTAAAACTACCCGATACCCAAAAACAGTCGATAAACATATATTCCTCTGCAATTATAGGACACCATGCACTTTCAGCTGGAATATATTCAATAAACACCTTGCCACGAGCATTCAATTTTTTGAATACTAAGCCATCGTTGAACCGTTCCTTAAGCCAGACCTTTTTTGATAAAGCGCAATTATCCGAGTTTGCGCAACAAATGTCCTCAATATCTATATTGTCATTATTAACAGTTATAAACTCCATTAGCTACTTGCTCCTCTCCTTAGCTGTTTAAAGCAATATATATGTGTATTTCTTGATTTTCCAAATCTTCAGAATTATTTTGGTACTCTTCAAAGTCAGCGCTATACTTTCTATCAAGTGGCAGTTCCCAAAGCCTTGACCAAAACTCACCTACTGCTAGCTGCACATGTCCATTAATAATAAATCTTGCGTATTTTCCTTCAGGAATCTTTTTGACTACCATATTAGCAGGTACACTATCTGAATTACTAACTTCACAACATGCTAAAAAATTATATGGTTTTGTAAAATCACCCTCATAGTCAGTATACAAACCAATTGATTTTACATTTACCTTGCTAGGAATGGCATCGTACACGCCTTTTTTCAAGAACTCACCCCAAAGACTTCCGATATCCATCATTGCCTTGCTGTTAACATTTGTGGTTTTGACCATGAAACCCATTACTATCTTTTCTTCTAAAGAAACAACCTCATAATTCATATTCATATAAACTCTCCTTTGTTTTTGATAATCAAAGGATATCATACCCAATATGACAGCAGCATGTCATATTATAATTATGTTTATTTTAAAACATATTGTCTCAAACTATCTTCTAATTTTTCTATAACAATATCTCTAATGTGCTTTGGTTCTATTACTTCTGCGAAACTACCAAAGGATAAAATATATCCGTAAACCCAATCATCTTCTGGATATGAAACAGTAACAACGAAGCTTCCATCTACATTTCTAACAATATCCTTTTCGTCAAACTCATCATACACACGATATGCAACACATGGTTGTAAATGTAATTTCAATTCAACTATTTTAATAGTATTTGTTTTGGGTTCCCAAGCTGACATCAACTTTGGGAACTCCCTTTCAAAGGTTTTTTCAGTAATTTCAACCTTTTTCATCCGAGTTAGCTTGAATATTCTGTAAGCCTGTTTTACCAAACAGTACCCTTTTAAATACCAGGTTTTATCCTTGAACCATAGCTGCAAGGGCTCTATTGTTCTAGATGTTTTTTCTCCATAGGAACTAAAATACTCAAATGCTATAATTTTTTTATTTACAATTGCTGTTTTTATTATGCTGAATTTTTCCTTGTCACCGCTACCCCAATGTGAAAAATCCACGTCAATCCAGTTGTAGTTTGCCTTATTAAAAAGCATTCCAAGCTTTGAAATGACATTATCAACATCAGGGTATTTTATAGCATTTAAACTTTGTAACGCAACTAATATTTCATTTTGTTCATTATCTGACAAAAGGGATTTGTTTAGTACAAAATTATCAAGTAGGCTGATCCCCCCACCTTTGCCTTTACTCATATACACTGGTATACCAGCGGCTCCCAGCGTATCTATATCCCTATAAATTGTGCGTATAGAAACCTCAAAGCGCTCTGACAATTCTTTCGCAGTTATTGTTTTTTTGTTAAGCAGAATATATACTATTTCAAACAATCTATTAATTTGCATCTTATTCTCCATGGGCCACAAATGAGTTCTTCATATTACTTTAGATTATTATACCATGAATATATGACAACTATATGTCATATTAAGTTGCTTTCAAAAAGCTTAACAAAACCAACTTAATAATTTCAAATAAAAGCAGATAGCTGAATTTTCGTATTTCTACTAAAATAGCTATCTGCTTTTTCAAAGTTATTCTATTTTGTTTTAATACCAACTGGCATTGAATGGCTTCATCAAGCACTAAATACTTACTAAAATCATCATCTAATACCTATTTTGCTTCTTCCACCTGTGGAACATCTTCCATTACCTGTACTGCTTCTTCTAGCGGTGGAACAACTTCCAATACCTGTTCTAATCCATTTTGCTGTGAACCCCCGATGATATTGAAAGTAGGTGTTTTAAGTATTGACGGGAAGTCATTGCTATTGTAAGCTATGGTACAGTCTACACCATCAATTTTTACTATTTTAACCAGAAGTCTCTGATTACTGAAGTTAACTACTGGTAGTCCTGTAAAGTTGAAGGTTGATGTATGATTTCCAGCACCAGTTGCATTGACGTTACAAGTTTGTGAGCTTCCTATCTGTACTTCTTCACTGCCGTCAGCATTAACCTTGTAAAGGCTGACCTCTACTGTAGATGCTGATGTAGGCGAATTACTCCAGAGTGTGAGAGACCAGTTGCCTGCATCATAATTCCCTGTCAGCTCAGGGCTGTACCAGAAGGCTGGAGTTGTAGTTATTGTCTTGGTTGGATTCCAGCCTGTTGTTGTACCTTTGGCCCCTTGCAGATTCTGACCTGCAGGAGTTACACCACTTATGTCAGTATTATACAGATATAGGGTAACAGTCGGTTCAACTACCGAAGAAATGGTATATAGCCCTTCAACAAGTGTCGAATCAGTCATTTCGGCTTTAAATGCATAAGCCTTGATTGTTATTGTCGATGACACCGTGATAGGTCCTGTATAGGTCGACGAGCTGCTGTCCGGTGTGTTTCCGTTGGTTGTATACTTAATAGTAGCACCATTGGTAGTAGAGCTTAATGTTACCGTTTGGGCTGAGCTATATGTTCCTGGAGCAGGGGTAAAAGTCGGTGCTGCCACCATATTTGTAGGCAGAATATTGATAGTAAATAAAGCAGTAACAATATCTGAATCAGCTATACCTACTTTATATGCTATCGCCTTAACTGTTTTAGTAGCAGATAGTGTGAATGGCTCTGTGTACACTGTTCCATTTGTAGCTGTAGGAGTAGATCCGTCTGTTGTATACCTTATTGTGGCACCAGCAGTCCCATCATTTATCGTAACTGTCTTAGCCTCGGTATATACTCCTGATGAAGGAGTTATTACTGGGGTTGCTGTTTTAGGCATATAGTCTGCCGGGAAATTGTTAATTGTCTGCCTTATCGTACCAGCTTTTGCGGTGCCACCAATGTCGTTAACAACATGAGTAACTTCACCAAAACCATTTAAAAAGACAGAACAAGCATTATGGATTTTCACGTTCTGATTAACAGGTGTCTCTATGGCACTACTAACCTTGATGTCAGCATCCCTGAAATATGTGTACATACCAAGCCCCCAGGCTTCATGAGAAGTAACAGTGTCAGCTATTTTGTACGATGCATATCCGTTCTCACTGCCATTCATCCAGCTTGCCTGATTTGGTATTTCATATGCCCATTCGCTCTGATAGAAATACATACGGCCGCCATTACCATTCCAGATACTTTGATATTCCTGAAAATGCTCAGTCATCAAAGCGTAGATAGTCACGTCATCACCATTTACAATTAAACCATTTCTAGCGGTGTTAATATCCCAGCCCACTCCATCTCCATGGTCAGCACGCCAAATCCAGAAATAGTCTCCAATTACATCATCACTGTTGATTGTGAGACAAACCTCTGCTTTACCAGCTCCTGAACCTCCGACTCTAAAGAAGAGATCACTAAGGTATACTGGATTGGTAGAATGATCACTTGAACTATCTGCAGGACCTACTTCCACTAATTCAGTTGATTCAGTCGCACCCGCATCAAAGAGAAGTCCTGATACTATAACGCCGTCCACATCGGCTATAGTCATTGCCTTATTTCCGTTAATTGGTGTTAGAGTTGCAAAACCAAGCCCAAGCACAATTGTGTTTGGCTTTGTAATTCGAATTGTATCCTCAAGGCTATAAATTCCCGGAGTAAACAACAGATGCTTGCCTTCACCAAGAGCGGTATTTATACTCTCTGCAGTGTCCGTTTCTGGATGTGTAATATAGAACTCACTTATTGGAATATATGTACCAGCAGGTGTATTACTTCCCCAGGTAATTCCCTTGGTATTTGACTGAAGTGCTGGAACAAATACACTATAATTACCTTCTGCATCAACTGTAAGGAAAGGTTTTTCCCTGATTACAGGAGTTTGGTCGACAACAGTATATGGACTATCAGGCCAGCTTCCAGTAGGAGTATTGTTATCTCCCACAAATACCATATTCCAAACACCGCCATTCCAGCTTCCCCATTTGCTGTTTCTGGATAGCCACTGCTGCTGAGATTCAGAAGAAATATTTCCATCTATCAGAGAATCTGAAATGAAGCCACCACTTGAATATCCACCATCAGCCAATCTCAGATTTCCTTTTATGTGTACACGTCTAAACGGAGACGCCTGTGAAACCGCCCACTTTGTATCACCATTAACAGAAAGATTTTCTAATGAACGCCAGAAATTCTGTGTAGCATTTCCAGCAAACCACCCTGCATCAACACCAAGACGACTACTGCCTCCAAAGGCGACATCATCAGGTGATTTTCCAAGGCCAGCGACTTGAGTATAAAAACCAATTCTAAGAGTCTTAGTAAGGTTATATGTACCTGGTTTGAAAAGTAATGCATATCTTTCATTACCAAATTGATTGGTTTCCATTTGGCTAAATATTGTAGTACAAGTATCGGATATGTAATTTATATCCATTGAGGAATCAAATATTAAAACATTTGGCCCAAAATCAGGAGCCGTTGATAGTACTGTAGTTGCTGTGACAGCTGCAGACATAACTGATTCTTCAAATGTGTTTACAGCAGATATCTTATAGTAATATGCCGTATCCGCGGTGAGTCCTATATCTGTAAAGCGTGTATTATCTATCGGAGAAGCTTCCAGTTTATTGTATGGTCCATCAATGTTTGAGGCACGATACACATTGTACCCTGTTGCTCCTTTTGAAGCTGTCCAAGCTAAAGTGACAGATTTTTTCGACGTTGAAGCCTTTACAAAACCTGTAGGCGTTCCTAAATGTTCAATTGTAAATACGCAAGCCGTTATGTTAGAATTATTTAAGCCTAACTTGTACGCTATAGCTTTTACTGTTGAAGTGGTTGATACGGTAAACGGACCATCGTACACTATCCCTGCTCCAGTCGTTGGAACGGAGCCATTTGTCGTATATATAATGGTTGCTTCAGGAGTCACATTGGCTATAGATACTGTAACTTGAGAAGTATAGGTACCAGTATCTGGTGTTATAACCGGCTTTGTTACCTTGCTAGCATCATTATAGCCAAACACCTCAAATTCAAATAATGAATACCCGTATTGCATTGTTCTTGATATTCCGTACATTCTCACAAACTCAGCGTTTATAGGTGTCTTAAATGTCACCTCCTCAACTGCTGCGTTAGTGCCATTTGTTTTTTCATAAACGTCAGTCCACTCTAGATTATCATTTGATACCTGAATTTTATAATTTTTTCCTGCTGCTGCCTCCCATGTAAGCTTTACGCCTGATATAATGCTTGCACCAATATCTACAGATAACCATTGTGGATCAACTGCATGTATTGACTCCCAACGGGTATTTGCAATACCATCAAATGCCTTGTCAGATGTGCCTCCACCCAGGCTTGAGGATGATAAAGCAGGCCTGTTTAATGCTAAATTTACAGGTGCAGCACTGATAGTATATTGGGATGTAGAAACATCGGAATCAGTCAAACCCGTTTTTACTGCATATGCTTTAATTGTTGTGGTTGCTGATACTGTTATAGGTGTTGTGTAGGTTGCAGATGCTGCATTAGGTGTTGTTCCGTCGGTAGTGTACCTTATTGTTGCACTAGCAGTGGCACAACTTACTATTACTGTTTGTTCAGATGCGTAAGTACCAGTAGCAGGACTGAAGGTCGGTGCTACAACCTTTTCGAGAGGTGGCAGATTTATTGTATATATTGCCGTAGCAACATCGGAATCAGTCAAACCCGTTTTTACTGCATATGCTTTAATTGTTGTGGTTGCTGATACCGTTATTGGTGTACTATAGATTGCAGATGCTGCATTAGGTGTTGTTCCATCAGTAGTATACCTTATTGTTGCACTAGCAGTGGCACAACTTACTATTACTGTTTGTTCAGATGCGTAAGTTCCAGTAGCAGGACTAAAGTTCGGTGCTACAACCTTTTCAAGAGGTGGCAGATTTATGGTGTATGTAGCCGAAGAAACATCAGAATCAGCCAAACCCGTCTTTACTGCATATGCTTTAATTGTTGTGGTTGCTGATACTGTTATAGGTGTTGTGTAGGTTGCAGATGCTGCATTAGGTGTTGTTCCATCAGTAGTATACCTTATTGTTGCACTAGCAGTAGCACAACTTATTGTAATAGCTTGCTCCGAAGTAAAGCTAGCTGCTACAGGACTGAATGTCGGTGCTACAACCTTTTCTACCTGAGGCTGTGAAGGACTTCCCCCGCTGCCTGATAATCTATTGGTCGTAGAGTCAATTTGCATAGTTGCACCAGTTAGTACATAGGCGTCGTTCACCTTGACTTTGTCGGCATTAATACTGGCTTTTGTAATTTTGCCCTCTACGGTCAACTCGACGCCGTTGGCTCCCTTATTTATTGTAAAGCTGTTTACCAGAGCTCCTTTAGCTATCTTTATTATTACTCCAGGAGCATTGCATACCAACGTACCAATATTTCCGGATATTTCAATAATCTGCCCTGCAGGAGTGTTACTGTCAATAACAACATTAGGAGGCGGAAGCTGCGTTCCCAGCGGATTTATTGTTTCATAACTGCCACCTGACATGAAAATCACTTCATTGACTGTGCTCCCAGAAGCAAGAATTCTGATTTTACCGTTATCCTTGTCTACAAAAACATCTGCCAATTTCGAATTGTCTATATGTATGCTGTTGGCGCTCCCACCGCAAATAAATGTTTTCCCACTTACTTTTACATTATTCAGAGTGATGTTACCTTCCCCTATACCTTCTGTTAGGTAAAGGTTACCGGTAATTACAACATCCTTAAGTATTACGTCTGTTTTATTTATTACCGCATTACCCTTAACTGTTATACCAGAAAAACTCCCAGAAGTTTTGAATAGTTCTCCAATAATATTATCAAAAATCTTTATACTCTCAGCACGGGTAATACTACTTTCAGGCCTAAAAGTTTTATCAGGATAGCCACTGATTACTGTACTAGCTGTCAAAGCAGCAATAGCTTCCTTCGCAATACCATTATATGTTTTAAGATCGGTGAATTTTGAGAGATATTCCCCAGTATCTACAGCAGAAAACCTGAAGGCATTGAACAGTGCAAGCACCGCTTCCTCCCTCTTTATTGGTACATCACCTTCAAAGGCAGTTTCAGCCCATCCTTTTGTGTAACCTTCTGCCTTAGCAATGGCTGCAACATCTGTGTACCATTTGCCTTGAAGGATGTCTGTATAGCTCTCAAGGCTCTTTTTTGAGAAACTGAAAACGCTGTTAACCATCGAGCAGAACTCAGCCCTTGTAATTGAATTTCCAGGTTTGAAGGATCCATCCGGATAACCCGACATCAAACCTTTCTCAGTCCATTTTTCAATACTTTGGGCAGCCCAGTGTCCACTAGTATCAGTGAACTTTCCGGTCTCCTGCTGATTATTATCCGCATATGCTTGGAACATACTGGTCATCAGCATACACACAACGATCAGGATAGTAAATGTTTTTTTCAACTATAACTCCCCCTCCGTGATTTTTTTTGTCAATCTCAGTATTATATTAATTGCCTGTTTGTTTAATGACATAGATATCAACATTCTCTTTATGTTTTAGTATAGAGTAGTATATTTAAATATATTGCTATCCAGTTAATTTCCATGCGCACCATGATAAAGGCAGCTACCCATAATAGATAGCTGCCACAGTAATTTATCTGTCTAATTTAATGTAATGTAAAAATTTTTGATCCTTCGAAATTAACTACTCATTTCCACTTTCAGTCTCATATGTCCAATCGTTTATTCCACCAAGGTCATACACTTTTGTATAACCCATTTTAAACAAAGCGTCTGCGGCTATTGCACTCCTTCGCCCACTTCTGCAATATACAAAAATTATTGCATTTTTATCAGTAAGCTTTGATTGTGCTTCTTTTTCAATATCCTCCACAGGTATTAGTAAACTGTTTGGAATATGCTTCTCAGCATATTCTTCCTGTGTTCGAACATCAAGCAATATTATTCCCTCTTCACTATCAAGACGCTTTTTGGCCTCTTCAGGTTTTATATCTGTATAAGTCAAAGTACTGATAGAATCAGATTGAATAATTGTTGAACTTTGGCTGTCTTCTTGAGTTCTATTATTACCTGCTGTACTACAAGAAGTAACCCCAAGACCTATCAGTATCAAAAAAGTAACCATAATTTTTTTCTTCATAGATAACCTCCAATAATACCAATGAAACTAACAACTCTTTTCTAAAAACTCTGAGCTTTTTTCAACACATCCGACACACGACAGCTTTTTTAATCCCCTTATATTTTTACATTCCAATGCGCCTGCATGTTCTAAAAAATACTCTTCAAGTTCTGCCACCTTTTCTTTATCTTGGTGTTTGTTAATGATATACTTGACTGCGAAAAGAGCTCCACACAATCCATCTGGTGCTCGCCCTCCACCATAATTATTAAATGTTTCAACTACATCATCTTCAATATTAAAATTTTCCTTAAATGCACTTATTACTGATTGTGCACAGTTCATCCTTTGACATCCACCTTGACCAGTATAGTTATTTTTTGCGTTAATTGCTGACATTATATATCCCCCTTGATTATTGTTTTTAAAATTTTATAACTTCTCAAAAAAATTAATAATTAAATTAGAATTTCAGTTTTACACACAAATCGAACTCATTGAGAAAACCTTACGCTGGTAATACCCGATGTGGGTATATTTATATTATAAAGGGCCTTAGAATGTTTGTCAATCTATATATTCAAATATTACAATATAGTTATTAATGGCTTTCTTAGTCGTTATGTTATGATTGTCCTGAGTATTATGAGTTTCTGAGTCGTTATGAGTTTCTGAGTCGTTATGAGTTTCTGAGTCGTTATGAGTTTCTGTCGTTATGGTTATTATGAAAATGCCATCTGGATTACTTGACAGAGTCAAGTAATCCAGATGCTAAAATACATTTTTTCACATTTTCTATAATTGGTATAAACGCTTTACTAAGGGCAGTACTAAGTCCCAGTTGATAGTCTATCGTCTCTGGCTCTATACCAATGATTACTAAATTGCGTGCATTTACAAGTATTCTCGAAGCATCTATAAGATTAAGATTATGGAGAGAAAACATCTTGCTTAAGAACAAAGTATCATTATTTGTTGTGAATTGGGTTACTGTACCAGGTTTATTTCCAGAAATAGCAGCATCAATTATGATAAACATGCTTGTGTTCTCTATAAAGTCAAAGCAGTAATCATAATCTGTTTCCCCTAATACATACTCAACCTTAATATCTGTTTCTCCTATCACATCTTCAATACCAGACAAAAACCTCTGCTTTATCAATGCTTCTACGACATACACGCCTATTCCATCGTCGCCCATGATACGGCTTCCAATGCCAATTACCTTTAGCTTTTTCATGGCATTACCATTATTGTTCTTACTTCTTTGCCTGGAATGTAAACATGTGTAGCGCAGGAAACGCAGGGGTCGAATGATCGAATAATTCTACCAAGCTCAACAGGTCTTTTTGTATCTTGAATAACGGTGCCTAGGAGTGCTTGTTCAATCGTTCCCTTAAAAAGTATATCCTGTGCCGAGAGGTTCCAAACAGTAGGGGTAATGATTTGATAAAAGGATATAACTTCTTTATCAATTTTAAGCCAATGACCCAGAGCACCTCTGGTAGTATCAATAAGGCCCAGCCCTTGAGCACTATCAGGAAGATTATATTCTTTCTGAGAATCCACACCCGCAATAACATTTTCCAACAGTATTCCTATAATATCTGTAATCTTTTTAGCTTCTAGAACCCGTGCAATTGTTCTATCCATCATAGAAATTCCATTGGTATATTCTCCGCTAAGAAACATCCTTACAATGGGTCCGACCTCATAAGGAACACCTTCATACCTCGCCGCCTTGACCCATGTATAAGCCCTATCCTTTTTCATGTCGTCTTTAGGCATTTCTTCAGTAGGCTTGTACTCTTGTTTGCTCCCTATGTACCAGGAATAATCAATTTTCTCAGTAATCTTTGACGAATCAAAACTAGTAATAGTTCTGCCATTATAAACAGAGGGTTTAACATACAATGTCCCCAAAGACTTATAGTCATTAAAGCAGCCAAAGCTCAATAGGTTTCCATACCCAACACCCAAGCTGAAATAATCATAATAATATTGTGCTATCAAATGAACATCAGGAACCATAAAGTTGATAATAAATTCTCTAATATTATGTAATATAGACTTCATTTTTATTATCTTATCAGTAGTAGGCGCAGTTGTGATACCTCCCAAAAATACACCATGGTTATGAGGAGCTTTTCCCCCTAATACAGCAAGCATTTCATGTGCTGATCTACTAATTTCTAAAGACTGAAAATAATGTTCAACTAATTTGGCATTTATATTTTCAGGTAATCTGAAATCATTATGATCTGTTTCATAAAATGGAATGCTTTGAGGCATTTTAACAAAATCGGGAATAGTATACTGATAAAAATGTCGTAAATGATTTTGTAAGAATTCACAGCCGTGAATAATATCGCGTAAATATCTCCCTTGCTCAGTTGGAACTATCTTCATAGCATCCTCTAATGCGAGAGTCGAGGCAATTGAATGAGCCGCAGAACATATTCCACAAATTCTCTGAGTAAAATAAACAGCATCAAAGGGGTTTCGTCCCTCAAGCATTCGTTCAAACCCTCTAAACAAACCACCACTTGTTCTAGCATCTACCACAATATTATTTTGAATAGATACATCAATTTCCATAAAACCACTAATGCGGGTCAAAGGGTTAATAATTATTCTCTCAGTCATTATGTTCCCCCCTCGTGGTATTAAAGCTTATAAAAGGCTCCATTTGATCAGGAAAACCAAACTGGGCACATCCAATACAAGGAGTATCACATTCAATAGGCCAATTAACATACTCATTCCACTTTCTAGTGGGACAATCAATTCTTGTTACAGGCCCTCGACACCCTAACTTAAACATACAGGTTTTATCTCCCAACTTGTTTGCAAAAATTCCATTATCAAAATAAGATCTCCTCGTACATCTATCATGAATTAAATTACTATAAAATAGTAATGGCCTGTCTTTATTGTCTAATTCAGGTTCTCCATATAAAAGAATATGTGCAATAGTTCCTATAAACCAGTCAGGATGGCATGGACAGCCTGGAAGCTTAATTACTTTTCTATTTAGTACACTCTGAACACTTACACTTTGGGATGGGTTTGGTTTAGCAGCAGATACTCCCCCGTGAGTTGCACAGGCACCTACAGCAATAACATGTGAGGCTTTTTCCCCTAACATTTTCACGGCCTGTAAAGCAGTCAACGGCTTTCCCTCTAGGCGTCCAATAACGTTGTAAAGACCATCGTTTGCTGTAGCAACAGCCCCCTCAACAGCTAAAATAAAATCAGTATTTTGGACGTCTATTAATCTTTGCATAGCTTTCTTCCCTTCTGAAACCATAAGGCTGTTGCTATAAACAAGGTTTGTCATTTGCTGAATAAGGAACTGAAAATCGGGATTTTCTCCATCAAGCAGCGAAATGATATTCCCTGAGCAACCTGTCAGCTCTAGCCATACAAGATTCTTCTTATGGAATGTTCTATATACAATGCACTCTTTCACTTTATCCAAAAGGGTTCGGGTAGTTTCCATACTGTTTTCATATACTGGGCAAGATGTCATAAAGCCCTCCATCCATTTAGTTTTTCTTAAACTAAGTTTGTTTTCCTACAGCTAGCTCTGCGTTCTTACCTAGATTAGCTTTCCTACATCTAGCTCTACTTTCCTAATCCTAGATTAGCTTTACTACACCTAGCTCTGCTTTCCTAAATCTAGATTAGCTTTCCTACAACTTTCAGCTTGCTAAGTATTTGCTGTCCACCATGGCAGGAATTAAATGCCGCTGTCAAATCTTTTCCTGCCGTTAGTCCAAAATGGCTTGCTGCCGCCCACGCCGCATTATTGGTAACATCATATATTATGCCACTTATAGCCACATAAGCAGGATTTCCATTCTTTCCATTATACTTAGAAAGCTGTTCTACAGTTAAGTCCTGTCGCTCAGCGTACAAATTTGTTTTTGTTATTTTATTTATTGGATTATCTTGGTACATATCAGTCTCCTAAAAATATATTCAATACTGGTTTATCATATTCTGAGTTTGACTCGATTGTGTTTTGACTCAATAAAGTATTACCTTCAAATAGAGGAATTAAATTGTACTATTTCATATTTTTGGGATAAATTATGAAGTTTACGTTCATAATAAGAATGTGAATTTACACGTTTTAAATTCAAAAGAATATTACTGACATAGTGGGGTGGTTTTAATGCGAATACCTAGTCATATTGGGATAATTCCAGATGGGAATAGAAGATGGGCTGTTTCAAATGGATTGAGTAAAGAGAAGGGGTATGCAACTGGACTCGAGCCAGGTTTAGCTGTCTTTAAGCTATGTGAACAAATTGGTGTAAAGGAAATAACCTTTTATGGCTTTACTATAGATAATAACAAACGTCCGCTAACTCAAAGACAAGCTTTTACAGAAGCTTGCGTTAATGCTGTTAAAATGCTTACACACGAAAACGCATCATTATTGGTAGTTGGAAATAGTGAATCATCTATGTTTCCAACTGAATTAAGCAGTTATACCACAAGAAAAACTTTTGGTAGTGGTGAAATAAAAGTTAATTTTCTTGTTGATTATGGTTGGGAATGGGATTTAAGCAATTTGAAAGTTGCTAGTAATAAAAAAGCAAATGTAATTAGTAGTATAAAATCATCTGATATATCAAGAATTGATTTAATTATTCGTTGGGGAGGTAGAAGGAGATTAAGTGGCTTTTTGCCAGTACAATCTATTTATGCAGATTTTTATGTAATAGACGAATATTGGCCGGATTTTGAAGCCAATCATTTCTATCAAGCATTAGAATGGTATGACAAACAAGACATTACCCTTGGTGGCTAAAATAGCAGATGTTCTATTTTTCTAAATTAGCATCTAGTAGTTTTATTACTTCGTCTTTGGGCACCGGTTTAGAGAATAAATACCCCTGTATCTTATCACAATGATATTTTTTCAAATACTCTAACTGTTCCTGAAGTTCAACCCCTTCAGCAATTACGGACATTCCTAAAGATCTTCCCAAGGTAATAATATGGCGTGTTATAGTTTTGTTTTCATCAATTAATGCTACATTATCTATAAAGCATTTGTCTATCTTTAAGGTAGAAATAGGTAGCAACTTTAAATAACTTAGCGATGAATAGCCCTTGCCAAAATCATCAAGTGCAATACCTATTCCCATCTCGCTTAACAGCTTTAACTTCTCATAAACAACATCAAAGGACTCAATCAAAATTGTTTCAGTTATTTCTAACTCAAGAGAACTAGGATCAATCTGAAAATATTCAAGTACTTTTATTATCCTATCAGTAAAATCTGCCTGAAATATCTGTATTATTGATATATTAACTGAAATCGTTAAATTCGAATGTCCACTTTTATTTAGTTGACTTAAAAAGTCACACGCCTGAACTAATACCCATTCACCTAGCGGAATAATCAAATGAGTATCCTCTGCTACCTTTATAAATTTCAAAGGAGAAACAAATCCCAATTCAGGACTTTTCCATCTAAGCAAGGCCTCAAGTCCTGTTATTCTATTGCTATTCAAGTCCAACTGTGGTTGATAATATAGTTCAAATTCGTTTTTATTCATTGCTAAATGCAGATATTTCTCCAGATTCATTCGTTCATTAAAGGCTTTATTCATACTCTTTTCATATACTATATATCTATTTTTTCCGGCTTCTTTTGCCTTATACATAGCAATATCTGCAGCCTTAATCAATTCCTCTATATCTTCTCCATGCTCTGGAAACATCGCTAACCCGATACTAAAGCTAATATGTAATGCACTATTTCTTATTATAAACTCTTCATTAAAACTATAAAGAATATCAGTGATGAGCTTTTCAGCTTCACTCTTGTCTACCCCTTCTGCTAGCATAATAAACTCGTCTCCACCAAGTCTGTACAGTGAACTCCGCTCATTTAGATCTAGTAATAATCTTTCACTTGCTTTTTTTATTAACTCATCACCAAATTCATGTCCCATAGTATCGTTTATATACTTAAAATTATCCATGTCAATAAATAGAAGCGCGGCTTTATTGATAAACTTTGTTGACAAAATTTCTTTGGCAACCTCAAACAGCGAACGCCTATTTGGCAATCCTGTCAGAACATCATGAAGGGCTAAATAGGTATACTTTTCCTCACTTATAGATAAACTTATCTGCATAGTACTTATCTCATCTAGCTGATTTTTCATTTCTTCATCAGTTGCAACTAATTCTTCATATGTTTGAGTCAACTCTTCATTGCTATTAGAGAGCTGCTTTCGAATATTTCTTATTTTATTTATATACATTAGTAATGTTATAAGAAACATTACCATTATAGTAAATGCAATTAAGACTCCTAATACAAGGGCCTTATATGTTTCATAAAAAGAAAATGGCTTATTTATAATTTCAGCATCTTTTGGTATTTTACTATATGGAATATTAAATCTTTTTAGCTGCTCATAATCAAAAACTTTTCTTGTTATTTCTGGAATAACGATTTGAATATTGTCAGCAGTTTCTCCATTTAGGATACGAATAGCTAACCCTGCGGCATGGTTCCCAGAAAGTCTTCCACTCATCATATTTCCACCTAAAGCTCCCTTATTCAATCCAAAATCATACTGATGATATAAAGGAATTTTAGTATGCTTACTGATTTCTTGTGATGCCAAATTAAAATCAATAATGGTTCCAGCCGCATCACTATAATATGTTGCAAAAAAAATGATACTTTTATTATCTAGTTTACTTACAACTTCAAGTAACTTATCAAAGTTTAAATTATTTAGGTGTATAGTCTTTAAATTCATATCCAAAGCTTTTATTTTATCAGTAACCAACTTATCTGTAGAAATTCCACTTTCAGAATTATCAGAAACTATATAAACATTTTGTACAGATGGATTAATTTTCAACGCCATTTTAATAGTTTCTGTTGGATCAATTTCCTCAATAACGCCTGTAAAATTTATATAATTGCCCTCTATTTTAGATATCATTTCTTGATTAACTCCAGAGAAGACTATAGGCGCATTTGAAAATAAAACCTTTCTGTTTTTCAAAGCAAAAGTAAAAGCTGCATCATCTGTAGCTATTACTAGATCTAATTTTTTATCTTCAAATTTAAATTTATAGTAATTATACAAATACTGTAAATTGCTATTGGTAGGATAGTTCTTCCAATCCATATACTCAACAAATATAGCACAATTATCATTAGCCTTTTCTATCGTCTCGATTATTCCCGAGTTCTGTTCACTAGTCCATGCCAAGCCTTGATTATACGAATGTAAAATAAGAATATTTTTTTGTGGACTTATACCATTTATCAAATCAGTATAAGTTGCACTATCATTAGCATATGCATAGTTTGACATAGCAACTAGAATAGAAAAAGTAAATATCAGTAAGATTATTTTTTTACAATATTTTAGCTTCATGTAGGATACCTCAAAGTTTCAACAAAAATTTTGCCCTGTTATTTCACTAAAACCAATAATCACTAAAAGGAAATTTTTTACTCATATGAATATTATATTATACCAAATTCTCCTTTTTTTCAACATGCATGTTATTATTTTGAAATATTTAAATAGTGAGATAAATTAATTGTCAAATTTCCTTGAAAAATATCAGTATTAGATTATAATAATATTTATGTGCTTTAAGTCGAAAGGACATAACTTGGAGCAGTATTCTTTGCTTTTAAAAAATTCTAAGTATTTTTCCACTACATTTACTTAAAGACTTATATTAATCCACCGGAGGCCTTTATGTCAATATCCCCCATTTTTAAATCATTGTTTAAGAGGAATACCTTAATATACATAACCACTATTATTTTTTCTATTATTCTACTAATAATTGGCAACAGAATAACTGTAAAAAATTTAGATCTATTAAGTGGAGTAGATGGTATTGTGGCACAGAAGGCAGCTGTAGTTAAAATTGTATCAACAAAACATGTTGAATATGACTTAGGAGGAGACACTCCTGAAGTTGGCAAGGAAATTGCTTTTTCTGCAAAAATTTTATCAGGGGAGCTAAAAGGAAAACAGATAGTTGCTTTGCAAACAATAGACCCCTTTACAGGTACTTCTTTAAAAGAGATTGAGTCTGGAGATAAAGTAATTTTATATAAGCTAGACAATAAAGATTCTGAATATGACTGGGTTTTAGTTGAATACTTACGAACAGATTCACTATTAATTCTAGGAATAGCATTTTTAATATTTTTAGTGATATTTGGACACTTTAAAGGTTTTAACACTATAGTATCCTTGATTTTTACATGTACAGCTATTTTTGCTGTGTTTATTCCAGCTATTTTACAGGGTTATAACATATATTTCTGGTCTATAATTACTTGTGTATTCATTATTTCTATGACCTTACTAATAGTGTATGGTGCTAATAAAAAAAGTCTGGCAGCTGGTATAGGTTGTTTAGTTGGAATCTTAGTATCAGGCATATTAACACTTTTTATGAACAATATATTAAAGCTTACCGGTTTAGTTAGCGAGGAATCCATGTATCTGGTCCGCATAAATGAAAAACATCCAATAGACTTAAAGGCAATCATATTTGCGGCAATACTTATTGGAGCCATTGGGGCCATAATGGACGTATCGATGTCTATAGCCGCTGCTCTAGCAGAGCTGCAAGAAAAGCTAGAGTATACACCCTTTAGCTTGCTGGTTAAGTCTGGAATATCAATAGGCAGAGATATCATGGGAACGATGGCAAATACATTAATACTAGCTTATATAGGCAGCTCACTCTCAGTAGTTCTACTTTTGATCTCATATAATAGCTCTTTCCTCGAGCTTCTAAACAAGGAAATGATAGTTGTAGAGATACTCCAATCTCTAGTTGGAAGTATCGGAATTCTAGTTACTATACCTATAACTTCCTTGATATGTGCATATTTGTTTTCGGAAAGAATCGAGCCTCCTGTTATTCTTGGTTCTGATAATTTGCTCAATGAAATATCAAAAATTAAAAATGTAGATGAACACACTGATGGTTGGAAATAAAGAAGTATATTAAAAAAGGCCATAAGGCCTAGTTAGTTAAAGAGTTCATAAAATATAAAAGTGTGCAGCAAAGACAGATTAAGTCTCTGCTGCACACTTTTTAAAGTTTACTACTGAAGTTACATTGTTATTTGTGACGGAGGTGACGTTTAACCATAAACCTCAAATTCCCATAGGGAATAACCCCATATAGTATTCCTGGCCGTGCCGTACATCCTTACATATCTTGCTGTTACAGGAGTAAATGCTAGGTTCTCTATTCCTCCTGCTCCATTTGGTTGAGTATAAACATCTGTCCAAGTAACAGCATCGGTTGAAGTCTGTATCTTATAGGTTTTTCCGCTTGCTGTTTCCCAATTGAGCTTAACACTGCTTACAGTATTATTTGCACCGAGGTCTACATAAATCCACTGCGGATCGCTGCTAGCTGACTCCCAACGTGTTCCTGCATCGCCGTCAAACGCTGGACCTGGAGTACCCGATGATGTAGTTCCCAGCTTATTCAATGCAAGATTTACGGGATTAGAACTGATCGTATATGCGCCTGTAGCTACTGCTGAATCAGTCATGCCCGACTTCGTCGCGATAGCTTTTATTACAGTTGTTGCTGCAACATTTATAGCTGCTGTATATGTTGCCGAGCTTGCAGTTGGTGTAGAACCGTCTGTTGTATATTTAATTGTTGCACCTGCTGTTGCACAGGAAATAGTTACATTCTGTGCTGTAGTATATGTACCTGGTGCAGGAGTAAAGGTTGGTGTAGCAACAGGAGTTGATACAGAACTTAAGTCTATCCAGTTGAGATTAAAACCGCTCCCACTTACATATACCCTTAATACTTGATTACCTGCAGTCAGGTTTACAGTGGAGCTGACTGTCTGCCAGGTCTGCCATCCTGTTGTATTAGGGACATTTGCAGTACATAACGTGTTTGCTCCGCTCCTCAATTGTACTTGGCCTGTTGCGGAAGGACTTGCTACCCTGAAATCTACATTATAAGTACCCGCTGTTGCAACGTTTACATTGTAGTCCATGTAGTCTCCAGTATCAATAAAGCCCACATTCAGACCGCCTCCAGTATCACCTGTTGCTTCTGTCTGTATACCGCTCATTGCTGAATAATTTTCTGCTTCTATTTTACCAGGAATTGCAATGCCAGTAGGTATGTTGATGGTATATGCACCTGAAGCAACTGCTGAATCAGTCATTCCAGACTTAAAGGCATATGCCTTTATTGTGGTAGTCGCTGTAACCGGTATTGCCGCTGTATATGTTGCGGAACTTGCAGTTGGTGTAGAACCATCTGTTGTATATTTTATTGTTGCACCTGAGGTTGCACTTGCAAGCGTTACACTTTGCGCCGAAGTATATGTTCCAGCAGCAGGCGTAAAGGTAGGTGTTGCTACCTGTGACTGAGGTTCAGTTTGACCATAAACCTCTAATTCCCATAATGAATAACCATAGATCGTATTCCTAACCGTACCATAC